>Ga0209141_1000588_pt1 | contig 25277 bp, 24 predicted proteins | sample SaaInlLV_10m_DNA_2_FD_184676 | JGI IMG/M metagenome (GOLD analysis project Ga0209141, IMG submission 184676) | Marine microbial communities from expanding oxygen minimum zones in the Saanich Inlet - Saanich Inlet SI074_LV_150m_DNA (SPAdes) (version 2) | ecosystem: Environmental > Aquatic >... | reverse complement strand
TCCTGGGTAAGCTGCTTGTAGCTTTGCATTTGTGCTCCTCATATGATTTTGCGGTCTAGAGGATAGACTATGACAGCTTATCCCTTTTGCAATATCTTTTGAGTTGCACTTACGAGTTGAATTCAAGAGATGAGCTTATATGTAATATTTATATAGTGTCACGAATCGGTGTAGCTCACGACAATTGAGGTTGTTTGGTAAATCGAAAGAAACAAACTTCCAAGCGAGGAAAATTCCTTTCCAGTCCTCACTTTCGGCATTTTAACCACTCGATTATTGAATAATTTGTGGACATAACACTCCTGTCTGGAAAAGTTCCAGTGCTATAACTTCCGCAATGTGATAAAATTTTAAGCGAAGTAAGGGCTAGCTAAGTCGAGGTTGCTTTCCATTTGTAACCACTGCCTTGGTAATAACGCATTTTTTGATGGAGTCCCAGTCTGGCAAATCAAACATAATATCCTGCATCACCTTTTCCATGGATCTTCGTAAGGCCCGAGCGCCTGTGCCAACCCTCTGTGCATCATCGATAATGGCAGTCAAAGCTTTTTCCTCAAAGACCAACTCAACCCCTTCCAATTCAAACAATTTTTGATACTGTTTGACCAGGGCGTTTCGTGGCTCTAACAAAATAGAATGCAGAGCTTCCCTTGTGAGATCCTCAAGAGCGGCTATCACCGGGAGTCTTCCAATAAGCTCAGGGATGAGTCCATATTGAAGTAAATCTTCAGGCTCCACAACCTCTAAGAGATCTGCTCCTTTAAGCCTGGATTCCTCTTCTTCGAAACTGGAGAAGCCCAGCAATGTCTTCTTGCGTCTACGAGCTATTATTTCCTCAATGCCCTCAAATGCCCCACCTACAATAAACAGAATGTTTTTCGTGTTAATTGAAACCAGGGGTTGTTCAGGGTGCTTGCGACCGCCCTTTGGTGGAACCTGTGCCACCGTACCTTCCAATATTTTCAGCAAGGCTTGTTGGACACCTTCACCCGATACATCTCGAGTAATGGATGCATTGGCAGAACGACGGGATATTTTATCAATCTCATCTACATAGATAATTCCAGCTTCAGTTGCTTCTACATCATAATCGGCAGATTGGAGTAAACGGACCAGAATGTTTTCTACATCCTCTCCTACATAACCAGCTTCTGTAAGAACAGTAGCATCGGCAATGGCAAAAGGAACATCCAAGAAACTGGCCAATGCACGTGCCAGCAGAGTTTTACCTGTACCAGTTGGCCCCATGAGTAAAATATTACTCTTCTCAAGATCGATATCCTGGACATCATCTTGCACCATGATGCGCTTGTAATGATTATAAACGGCGACCGAAACAGCACGTTTTGCATGTTCCTGACCGATGACATATGCATCAAGATGAGATTTAATTACCACTGGTTTTGGTATTTCCTCTATAGAGGAAAACAAACTAAAAGATGTGCTCAGATCAGGAGATTCATCTTTAACTATTTGTTGAGCTTGATCAATACATCGTCCACAAATATTTGAACCTGTTGGGCTGGCGATAAGCATGCCAGTTTCCTCTTGGGGTCTTCCACAAAAGGAACAAGATTTCCCCAGTTTTTCTTTTGCCAAAGATTTATCCCCGTTTTTCGAATATTTCGTCTACGATTCCGTAAGCAACAGCTTCGGGGGCAGACATGAAATAGTTTCGATCAGCATCCTTCTCTATTTGAGTAACACGCTTTCCACAAAACTTGGCTAACATTTGATTCAGTTTATGTTTTGTCTTTTGAATTTCTTCAGCAGCAATAACAATATCTGAAGCCTGTCCTTCAGTACCACCTAAAGGTTGATGAATCATAATTCTTGAGTTAGGCAGAGTATAGCGTTTACCCTTTGCACCGGCCCCAAGCAGGAGTGCACCCATACTTGATGCCTGTCCAACAACAATAGTAGATACATCTGGTTTGATAAAATTCATTGTATCTAAAATGGCCATACCAGAAGTAATAATACCACCGGGAGAGTTTATATAAAGGTTGATGTCTTTTTCACTATCCTCAGCTTCTAAAAACAATAACTGTGCGACAATCAAAGAAGCCACATTGTCATCAATAGGTGTACTGAGAAAAATGATCCGTTCTTTAAGCAGTCGGCTATAGATATCATAGGCACGTTCAGAACGACCTGTCTGTTCTACAACCATGGGTACAAGTTGATTAGTGAGCGTGTGCATGGTAGCCTCCGATTTCTTTGCTGGTGGCTTTTTTAACTTTTACTTTTGCAAAAGACTCGATGTGAGCAAATATCTTTTTCTCCAGGATATCATCTTTTATCTGAGGAAGATATTGTTTATCTCTATAAAGTGTTTTCATCTTTTCTGCATCACCAGGCATTTGTGCAACTAGCTCATCGAGTTTTAATTCCACATCTTCATCGGTAACTTCGATTTTTTCTGTGGCGATGAGTTTTTTGCGAATGAGATACCAGGATAATTCCCAGATGGCTCGCTCTTTATTCTGCTCTCGAACCTCTTCTTCGTTGACATCAGCACCGCGCTCCTGACGAACCCGTTCAACCAATTTACCGAGATAGTCCTCAATCATAACTTCAGGTACTTCTAACTTGGTCTCTTCAACCAACTTGTTGGCCAGGTTTTGATCCTGGGCTCTTAAGACATCATAGTCCAATTGCTTCTGGATATCCTCACGCGTGCTTTCATTGAGAGCGTCGAGAGTTTCAAATTTGGGATCTACCTGTTTGGCAAAGTCATCATTCAATTCTGGAAGAATGTGAGTCTCAACTGCCTTCACCTGCATGCGGATATGAAGATCCTCAGCATCCTTGGTCTGGGCTGGGATATCAAAGGTCACTTCGTCACCCACTTTAGAGCCGATGAGTTTTTTACCCACCTTGTCACCAAAGACGCCATCACCAATTTTAATATAACGATCGTCGACCTGACTACCTTCAATGAGCTGACCCTCAGCGTCCAGGTATTGGAGATCACCTTTTAGTAGATCACCATCGGCTGCACCATCATCCCGAATTTCTACTTCCGCAAAACGTTCCTGCAGATGCTCCAGAGCATGGGCGATATCTTCATCAGTGGCGCTGTATTCGTTTTTGGTGATTTTGAATCCAGCTTGATAATCGAACATTTCAAAATCGGGTTCAACCTGAAGCTTTAGCGAAAATTCAAGATCCTTACCAATGTCAAATTCTGACATGTCCTCAATACTACCCTGATCAACGGGAGACAATTCATTGTCCATAATCCCTTTGTAATAGGCAGCCTGCACGGTTTCATCCAGAATTTCAGCCAGCACACTATGTCCATAGGACTGAAGCATGATTTTTCTGGGAATTTTCCCCGGTCTGAATCCAGGTCGATTAACCTGTTTATTTAGCTTGGTCAATTTCTTCTCGAAACCGGGTTCCATTTCGGACCATTCCACTTGAACTTTCAAAGTTCTTTCGTGAGGTTTCCCAACTTCAATCTTGATATCCACAAATCTCTCCCATTCAATCTATATTCAAGCCAGATCATTTTTTTGCTGGCATCATTCTAAAATAGCGAGGCAAGATAGTTGGGAACGTATGCAAGTGGAATGAAAATCCGCGCTTCGTTTTCGGGGAATATTCCCGCTGCGGATTTGCCTGATTCCACGTTTGGCATATTGATTTATACCTGGATAATTCGCAGTTTGTGAGATGAGCAATAGTGACGCTAAGCCAATGGTAAATATCCTGGGTCTCATGACAGGTAGCTCTGCCGACGGTCTTGACTTATGTCTTGTCAATTTTACAGGAGAAGGTCGCGATCCAGATTTTGAAGTCCTGTTTAGCCATGAAATTCCATATCCCCGACAATTCCAGCTCTGCTTCAGGAATCCCCTGGAATTGAACGATGAAGAAATTGCTGAGCTGGATAACAAACTGGGTATTTGGTTTGCTAATGAAATTAATAAGCTGGATCTAAAAATTGATTTCATCGCTTCTCACGGGCAGACCATAAAACATGAGCCTCCACATTTTACCCTCCAGATCGGGAACCCTCAATATATGGCCGAAGCTATACAATGCCCGGTTATCTACGACTTTAGAACTGCAGATCTAGAGCAGGGAGGTCAGGGTGCTCCTCTCATCCCCATTGTAGATCAATATCTACTGCAACAGGACAATTCTGATGTTCTGGCACTCAATATTGGAGGTATTGCCAATCTCACGATCGTACCCGGCCAACACAACTCTGCACCACTGCTGGCGTGGGATACGGGTCCAGGAAATACCCTCATTGATAAAGCGGTGAGATTGTTTTCGCATGATATACTGAACTATGATGAAGGTGGAGATCTAGCTGCCCAGGGAAAAATTAATCACAAACTATTGGATGAGTTACTTAAGCACGAGTTTTATCAGCGCACTCCCCCACGGTCCGCTGGACAAGAACAATTTGGTAAAACATACTTTCAACATATCTTAAAGCAGTTTAATCCAAGGAATGATCAAGAGTTTAAAGATTTGATTCATACTCTAACTGTTTTAACTGCAAAAACAATAACTGGAAGTATTCACACTTTATCTACTGACTACTCACCTACTGCCATGTTTGTCGGTGGTGGTGGTGCCTTCAACAAAATGCTTATGAATTTATTAAGGGCTGAACTTCCATCCATCGATATAGTTGAAATGGATCTGTCAGGAGTAAACCAAAGCAACAAAGAAGCTTTTGGATTCGCTTATCTCGGATATTTATACATTAATGGTTTAACGGCGAATTTACCTGGCGTAACTGGCGCTGGAAAGGCAGTCACGCTAGGCAAACTTTATCAGCCACAAAGTGGTTAGTCTGTAGTAGGAACCTCTTCCAGATAGAGATCAGTAAGCTGCTTGGTCAAATACTCAAAGGCATCATCAACGCTATCTGTACGATAGCACATATCTAAATCAGAGTGGCTAATGGTTCCAAAATCTGCCAGACCCTGTAGATCAATCATTTTATCCCAGAACCTATTTCCAAATAACATAATGGGCATCTGCTTGCTGATTTTTTTAGTCTGAATCAATGTCAATGTTTCGAACAATTCATCGAAGGTTCCAAAACCTCCAGGAAAAGCAATCAGAGCTTTTGCAAGATAGACAAACCAATATTTCCGCATAAAGAAATAATGGAATTCCATTTCCAATTCGCGACTGATATAAGGGTTACCAGATTGTTCAAAAGGTAAGGATATGTTCAAGCCAACTGAAAGCCCTTTTGCCTCAGCGGCACCCCGATTGGCAGCTTCCATAATTCCAGGACCACCGCCAGTTGCAACGATAAAGCGTCTTTTACTCTGTTTTAATTTTTTTGACCAGACTGTCATTTTGTAAGCCAGTTCACGAGCATCTTCATAATATCTGGACATCCCCAGATCCCGTTCTAACTGCTCCAATTTTTCAACACTGTTCCCATCAGCTTTGGCTTTTTCAATGGCCTGGGTGACCATATGTTTGGGTTGGGTTCTCGCTGAACCAAAAAATACGATGGTATCTTGAATCTTATTTTTTCTAAACACTTCCTCAGGTCCGACATATTCGCTCATGATGCGTAATAGGCGACCTCTTGGGCTATGTATTAGTTCTTGATTGTCGTAAAATTTTTCTGTGCGTTTTTTCATTTTCTTTTTCCTAAACTACTTCTATAGGTTCTTGTCTACTTTTTTTAAGGACACGAAAATAGTCTCGAAATGTTCAATTCATAGTTGAAACGAAAAATACTTAATTCACGGACTTAATAGTGGTGAAGTGATTTATTATAGATAAAAACCCCTGACTCAGAGGAAAGCCTGGGGTTCTATGAATGAAGGAGGACCCGGCAATCCTGTCTGAAAATCACCGGGTCGTGAGAATGCTAATCTGCTGTGGGAAGCCCCTTGGTAGAGGAGAAACCTGTGGCTAAATCTTCATCAGTAGGACGATAATCGGTTAAGTTTCCTGCGAAGTAGGCATCATAGGCTGACATATCAAAATGTCCATGTCCACTCAGATTAAAAAGGATGGTTTTTTCTTCACCGGATTCACGAGCTTCGATGGCAGCATCAACTGCTCCCTTGATAGCATGCGCAGATTCAGGAGCGGGAATAATCCCTTCTGTTTTGGCGAATAGAGCTGCTGAATCAAACACTTCGACTTGCTGGTAGGCATAGGCGTCGACAAGGCCTTCTTTAACCACATGGGAAAGCAGAGGCGCCATACCGTGATAGCGTAATCCACCAGCATGAATCCCTGGGGGCATAAAAGTGTGACCAAGCGTATGCATTGATACCAGTGGAGTCATTTGTGCCATATCACCAAAATCGTAGGTGAATTTTCCCCGCGTTAGAGTTGGACAGGCACTTGGTTCAATTGCCCTGAAATCGATATCTGCACCATTGATTTTGTCACGGAGGTATGGAAAAGCCAGACCGGCAAAATTGCTTCCTCCCCCAACACAACCGATAACGATATCTGGTTTGTCGCCGGCAATTTCCATCTGCTTTTTCGCTTCCAGACCAATAACTGTTTGGTGTAACAGAACATGATTCAACACTGAGCCCAGGGCGTATTTAGTATTGTCCTTGGTTGCTGCATCTTCCACTGCTTCGGAAATGGCAATACCCAGTGAACCCGTATTGTCCGGATCGTCAGCAAGAATTTTCTGACCGAACTGAGTATCCATACTTGGACTTGAAACAATTTTCGCGCCCCAACTTTCCATCATGGACCGGCGATAAGGTTTTTGGTTATAACTGACCTTCACCATATAAACTTTCACTTCAAGACCAAAAATCTGCCCGGCTAGAGCCATGGAACTACCCCATTGGCCAGCACCAGTTTCGGTAGCGATCCGTTCTACGCCCTCCTGTTTATTGTAATATGCTTGAGCAATAGCCGTATTGGGTTTATGACTACCGGCAGGGCTCACACCTTCATATTTGAAATAAATCTTTGCAGGTGTCTTCAGGGCGGCTTCAAGACCGGTGGCACGGATGAGTGGTGATGGTCTGTACATCCTCAAGCCTTCCATGACTGGATCAGGAATTGCAATCTCACGCTCCATGCTCATTTCCTGCTCAATCAGTGCCATGGGGAAAAGGGGTGCAAGATCATCTGGCCCCAGAGGTTGGAGGGTTCCTGGGTGCAGTGGTGGTAGAGGGGCTGATGTCAAATCTGCAGCAATATTATACCAGGCTTTGGGCATGTCATTTTCTGAAAGAAAAATCTTCTTCACGGTAACTCCTTGGGTTCTTTTTTAGTAATTAGTGTTTAAAGAAAGGGAACCCGGCTACTTGGCCAGATCCACCACAATGTGAGGGTTGATTGAAATAAAAGTTTTGAAGTGAGCTTCATTGGTCTGTCTTCTCTTCCAATGAATTGAGCAATTGCTTGAAACCATGGTGACCGTACTTCAACTCTCTAGCTCCCCGCGACACAGTTCCAATGGCAACCCCGAGCTCTTTGGCGATTTCTCGTTGAGGTAAGCCTTTATGGAGAAGCTTAATAATCTCCCACCTCAGGACCAGGTCTTCCAGTTCCTGAGGTGTAAGAAATGCCTGAAGTAATTTACCCATCTGTTTCTCATCATTTAAGGAGGTAAGAATATGCGCCAGTTCGGTATGAGTAAATTCTTGTTTCATTGCACTGATACATTAGAACATTATATCCACGATGCAAGCCTTTTCCTGAAGCAAATTGTATTTCCTTCCTATCCCTACCTCCTACCTCCTACCTCCTACCTCCTGTCTCCTGCCTCCTGTCTCCTGTCTTCTGTCTTCTGTCTTCTGTCTTCTGTCTTCTGTCTTCAATAAATTCGTTTAAGTTGAATCATGGAAAAACCTGCTGCCATTATCAAAGCTATAAGTCTCACCAAAGCATACGGCGCCCTCAAAGCCGTCAATGATGTGAATTTTGAAATCCAGCCTGGAACCTGCTTTGGTTTCTTAGGACCCAATGGTGCGGGTAAAACCACAGTAATGCGTATGATCTATTGTGTCACACCCCTCACCTCTGGTTTGCTAACGGTGAATGGTGAAAATGTCATGGAAAATATGAGTGCAGTCAAAAGAGGCATCGGTGTGGTTACCCAGGATGATAGCCTCGACTACGATCTAAATGTGATCAACAATCTTCTGGTTTATGCGCGGTATTATGATCTTACACGAGATCAGGCTGTTCGGAGAGCCAATGAACTGATTGAATTTTTCCAATTAGAGGAAAAGCGAAATGAGAACGTCCGCACCCTGAGTGGAGGCATGAAACGACGACTCCAAATAGCCAGAGCACTTATCAATAAGCCCAGCATTCTTATTTTGGATGAACCTTCAACTGGATTGGACCCGCAGGCCAGGCATCATGTCTGGGCCAAATGTCATGAGCTGATAGAGCAAGGGGTCACCCTGCTGCTTACCACCCACTATATGGATGAAGCTGAACAACTATGTGATCAAATTGCCGTCATGGATCGCGGTAAAATCATCACGGAAGCTTCACCCTGGGATTTGATAAAATCAGAAGTGTCTCCCTATGTGGTTGAGATTCGTGGTGAAGAAAAAGCCCGCCAAAAGATTCTGGCTGCTGTGTCTGATCGGATAGATTTCCATGAGGCACTCTCTGATCGGCTCCTGCTGTATACGCCTGATGCCACCCCTTTGCATACCCATATACAGGATATGAATATCCCGGTAAAGACACTGCTTAGTCGTCGCTCATCCCTGGAAGATGTCTTTCTCAAATTGACTGGAAGGGAGCTCATCGATTGAGATCAAAAGCTCCTAAGGTCAGAATAATGGCTGCTCTCCGCGTCTGGCAGAGAAATGCAACTGTTTACAAAAGAACCTGGAAGTTGAATATTCTGCCCAATTTTTTTGAACCCTTCCTCTATCTCCTGGGTATGGGCCTGGGTTTGGGCGCTTACATCACTGAGATGGAAGGTCTCCCCTATATCAACTTTATTGCCCCAGGGCTATTGATCTCAAGCATCATGTGGGGGGCAACTCTGGAGACGACCTATAACGTCTTTGTGAAAATGAATTTTGATCGAATCTATGATGGCATCCTTTCAACACCCATCAATCCCAAGGATCTGGCACTGGGTGAATTATTCTGGGGAGCCACACGGGGAACCATCTATGGTGGTGCCTTTTTATCCATCCTCTTCATCTTTGGGATGGGACTCCACTGGGGCATCCTGCTAATTTTTCCCCTGATATTCATCATTGGATTCATGTTTGCCACCATCGGGCTCCTATTCACATCAATGATTAAAGAGATCGAGCTATTTAACTACTTCTTCACCCTTTTCCTGACACCCCTCTTTTTATTCTCAGGCATCTTCTTTCCCATGGGCCAGTTGCCCCAGGCAGTGCAGATTATCGCCTGGTTTACACCCCTCTATCATGGTGTTGAGTTAAGCAGAGGAATTTTTAATCAGGTTTGGAGTGTGGAATTGCTGGAGCATCTCGTCTGGATAATCGCCGTTACCTTCCTTAACACCATGGTTGTGTTGAGAGCCATTCATAAACGACTTTATAATTAAAACAATGAAATTGAGGGATTAATCCAAGGGTGGGATTCAAATCCCTACCTTGAGATGAAGAATTAAATTTCTCGGCGGAGTCGTGCGACAGGGATATTAAGCTGTTCCCGGTATTTGGCCACGGTGCGGCGGGCAATGGGAAAACCATCACCTTGTAAAACTTTTGAAATGGCTTCATCAGAAATAGGATGGGACTTATCCTCTTCCTCAATAATCACCTTGAGACGCTCTTTGATGCGTCTGGTTGAAATATTTTCACCATCCTCTGCCTCAATTCCTTCACTGAAAAAATATCTCAGCTCAAAGGTACCCCAATCGGTCTGGGCATACTTACCACTGGTGACACGACTGATGGTGGAAATATCCATACTGATATCTTCGGCAATATCTCTGAGCACCATAGGCTTTAAATGATCAGAGCCCAATAAAAAGAAGCCTTTCTGGCGTTCGATTATGGCATTGATCACTTTTAACATGGTAATGCGTCGCATCTGGATGGAATTGATAAACCACTTTGCAGATTCAACCTTCTTTTTCAAAAAGAGCTTCGTATCAGTATCCAGCTTTTTCTGGTTGGACAACATGTTCTTGTAGCTACCTGAAATACGCAATTCCGGGATAAAAGAATCATTTAAAGTGACCACAAACTCACCATCCTGCTCGCTGATATAAAAATCCGGGGTCACATAGTTGTTCTTGGGATCCAGATAACCATCACCAGGTTTTGGATTCAGATGCGAAATCGTCTCTTCTGCATCCCTCAGATCATTTTTTGTCAGGTGAAGCTTGCGCAAAATTCTCTCAAACCGCTTATTTGCAAATTCATCAAAATAATCTCTAATGATATAGTGAGCTGGTGTATCGGGATGAATTTTTTGAATCTGAATCAATAGACATTCCTGGAGAGAACGGGAGCCAATTCCCAGCGGTTCTAGCTGGGTGAGCTGTTTGTGCAATCGTTCCATAAGGCTAATATCAACTTCGAATTTTTCAGCCATGAACTCAAGTTCGACGATGAGATATCCACGTTCGTCAATGCTCCAAATCATCTCTTCCAGAATGGCTCTTTCATCCTCAGGAATAAGTAATGTTGCTATCTGATCCAGGAGTTCTTCAGATAAGCTGGGCAGATATGGGTTTTGAATTTCCACCTCTTCTGCGCTCTTATCATAATATTCTTTGGCTTCGTAGCCATCGTTGGAGAAATAATCTTCAAGATCAATCTCAGGCTCTTCTGTTTCAGCCTCTTCTTCGGGATTATCGAGTTCTTCTACATCTTCCTGCAACTCGAGCAAGGGATTAATCTCAAGCTCAGTCTTAATCCTCAGCTCCAGTGCCATAGATGGCAATTGCAACAAAGTGGACAGCAGAATCTGCTGCGGCGTCAGGGTCTGTTTTAGTTCAAGATGTTGTGATAGTTCCACAGTTCTTATCGATCCAGTTTGAAATTGCTTCCGAGATAGAGTTTTCTTGCCTGTTCGTCATTCGCTAGAAATTCAGCATTACCTGATAATAATATTTTACCCTGAAATAGCAAATAACTACGATCAGTAATTGAAAGTGTCTCATGAACATTGTGATCAGTGATCAAAACGCCAATGCCCTTGGTTTTTAAGGCCAGAACAATTTGCTGGATGTCTTCTACTGCAATGGGATCAACACCGGCAAAGGGTTCATCTAATAATATAAAATTCGGGTCTGTAACCAGAGCCCGAGCAATTTCCGTTCTACGTCTTTCCCCACCACTCAACTGGTGGCCCTTGTTTTTGCGAACATGACCAATTGATAATTCATTGAGCAAATGTTCCAGCTTCTCTTCCTGGGCCTGTTTATCAATATCCAGGGTTTCACAAACCAGCCTCAAATTGTCCTCAACACTCAATTTTCTGAAAATGCTGGCTTCTTGTGGCAAATAGCCAATACCTGCGCGGGCACGTTTATACATAGGTGATCGGGTAATTTCCTCATCACCAAGGAAAACAGAGCCTGAATTGGGTCTGATCATCCCTGTCACCATATAGAAGGTGGTAGTTTTCCCAGCTCCGTTAGGACCAAGGAGGCCAACTACCTCACCAGTTTTTACTTCAACAGAGGCATCGCTCACCACGGTGCGCTTGCCATATTGTTTGAATAGGTTTCTACCGCTCAGGGTGGTTTCAGTCATTGCCGAACTCACGATACGTTACGCCTGTAGGTTGTTTGATAGTCCAATTTTGTAAATTGGCATCAGATTTAAATCCAACACCGTAAAGCGTATCAGTTAGGGTTGTGAGAATGATGGGCTCATCCGTATAAATTGATTCATCATTCTCATGCCAATACAAAATGCTGGTTGAAAGGGTCATACCGGAATCTGACTCCACAAACACATTCCCCCTGGCCGTAAAGAGATGTTTTCTTTCATCAATACTGCCAGTATCAGCTGTCATGATTGAGCTATGCTCACCCTCCAGATCAAAAAAATCCAGCTTGACCTTTCCTATGAATAGAATTTCACGGGGATCATCATAGTGCGCGGAATAGGCTGCGCGGGCCTGGACATTTTCTTTTCCCACAGAATTGATTCTGATAACAGGGTTCCAGCTTTCCTGGGTAGGAGTACGGCCTTCAGGCGTCTTTTCACCTTCTAGCGACTGCCCAACCGGGTCACATGCCAGGAGTAGAATACCGGTAAAAACCAATAAAATGATTTTGTACATCATGGAGTCAATCTAAACAAGTCTTGAAACAAAGTCAGGAAAAAAGCTGGCAAATCGATTATTTTGGCATAGTCTTAGATTGGATGCAAAAAATGCACCATTAGGAGAAGTAGCTTGAAAAACTTTCGCCAAAGCCTTGCAGATAAAGTCCTTGTTTTTGATGGAGCTATGGGGACCAGTATCCAGCGATTGAATCTCACAAACGAAGATTTCTGGGGTAAAGAAGGCTGTAATGAACTGCTGGTTTTATCAAAGCCAGAGGCAATTCAGTCAATACATGCAGGATTTCTGGATGTGGGTTGTGATGTTATTGAGACCAATACCTTTGGCGGCACTCATGTCGTCCTGGGCGATTATGACCTTTCTGAAAAAGTTTATGAAATAAATTTAAAAGCAGCTCAACTGGCTCGGTCTGTGGCTGATGAATTTTCCTCACCAGCACATCCCAGATATGTCTCAGGTTCTATGGGTCCAGGGACCCGTCTTCCTTCTCTAGGACATATCTCATATCAAGAGCTCTACCAGGCCTATCGGGAACAGGCGGCCGGACTTATTGATGGTGGCGTCCATGTGCTCCAGGTGGAAACGGTTCAGGATCCCTTGCAGGCTAAGGCTGCCCTGAATGCAGTTTTCCACACACTTAAAGAAAAACACATTGATCTACCTGTTATGGCCTCAGTTACCATGGAAACCATGGGAACCATGCTGCTGGGCACAGATATGCTGGGAGCACTGACAACGCTGGAGCCCTATCCCCTGGATGTAGTCGGTCTAAACTGTGGCACAGGCCCCAAAGCCATGAGTGAACATCTTCACTCTCTTGCAGCCCATTCACACTTTCCTATATCTGTGATTCCCAATGCCGGACTGCCACATAATATTGATGGTGAGATGGTCTATGATCTTACTGCACCAGAGCTTGCACATGACCTCAGTCATTTTATTACTGGTATGGGTGTCAGTGTCGTAGGTGGCTGTTGCGGAACCACACATGAGCACATGGGGGCAGTCGTAGAAGAGGCCGGTCGACTCAACCCGGCCATTCGGGAACCTGCCTTTGCTGCTGGCGCTACATCACTCTATTCTGTATCCACATTCAAACAGGAACCTGCTCCCCTGATCATCGGCGAACGAACCAATGCCAATGGATCGAAAAAATTCCGGGAAATGCTTCTGGCTGGTGATCTGGATGGTATGGTGAATATGGCTCGCGATCAGGTCGACGAAGGCGCCCATATTTTGGATGTCTGCGTTGCTTATGTCGGACGCGATGAAGCTGCTGATATGGATGAATATATCAATCGACTGAACAGCCAGATATCCATACCCATCATGATTGATTCCACAGAAGTGCCAACTATCCGCACCGCTCTCGAGCGTATCACAGGGCGTGCTATCGTGAATTCAATTAATCTGGAGGACGGTGACGCGAAAGCAGAGGAAGTCATTCAACTTTGTCGTGAATTTGGTGCCGGTCTCGTCTGTCTCACCATCGATGAAGATGGTATGGCCAAAAGTGCTGAGAAAAAACTTGAGATAGCTCAACGCATCTATGATTTAGCAGTGACCAAACATGGTCTTCGTGAGAGTGATCTCTTTTTTGATCCCCTCACTTTCACACTGGCATCAGGTGATGAAGAGTTTCGTAAATCTGCTATAGCTACTCTGGATGGTATTCGACTCATCAAAGAAGCTTTTCCACAGGCTTTTACCAGTCTGGGTGTTTCCAACGTTTCTTTTGGTCTTAAACCGGCCACACGCCACCTACTAAACTCTGTCTTCCTGAATATGGCTATCGAAGCCGGTCTGGATGCCGCTATTCTGCATGCCGGTCGTATTCAACCTTTTTTCCAGATAAAAGAGCAGGATCGAAAAGTCTGTGAAGATCTCATTTTAGATAATCGCGAAGGTGATTACGATCCATTGGTGAGCCTATTGGAACTACACACCGATCTGGTTGCTGCAGCCAAGAATAAGGTCGATCTCTCTTCCCTGCCCTTAAAGGAGCGCCTGATCGCTCGCATCATCGATGGGAATCGTTCCGGTCTCGAAACAGATCTTGAAGCTGGACTAAAGGAATATTCGGCTCTGGATATCGTCAATAACATTTTGCTGGACGGGATGAAGGAGGTTGGAGAACTTTTTGGAGCTGGAAAGATGCAGCTCCCCTTTGTGCTTCAATCAGCCGAAACCATGAAGGCAGCAGTAAGCTATCTCGAACCGTTTATGGAAAAATCGGATGCTTCAGCCAAGGGCAAAATCATCCTGGCCACTGTGAAAGGTGATGTCCACGATATTGGTAAGAATCTGGTGGACATCATACTCAGTAACAATGGCTTCAATGTGGTGAATCTGGGTATCAAAGTATCAGTGGAAGCCATGTTAAAAAGTTTTCAGGATGAACAGGCCGATGCCATAGGTATGAGTGGCCTCCTGGTAAAATCAACCATCATTATGAAGGACAATCTGGAAGTTCTCATGGAACATGGAGTCACTCCTCCAATTATCCTGGGTGGAGCAGCACTCACGCGTGCATACGTGGAACAGGATCTACGCAAGGGCTATGGTGGATCGCTGGCTTATGCCCGTGATGCCTTTGATGGATTGAAATTTATGCAACAGATCGAAGCGGGTACTCTGGAGCAGGATCTTGCAGCTATTCAGACTGTAAAAAAGAGCAAGACCAGGAAAGCTGCAATCAAAGAATTTGAAATACTGCAGCCTGCCAAACGTATCCCTGAGCCACCTTTTTGGGGTCGCAAAGTGGTGAGTGATGTCAGTCTTGAGACCATCTTTCCCTACATCAATCAGTCCGCCCTGTTTCGTGGACAGTGGGGATTCAAACGTGGCAAGGTGACCGCTGAAGAATACTCCAGACTTGAACAGGAAACCATTTTTCCCACATTCAATAAATTATCGGAACAGGTAGTGGTAGAGAGCTTGCTATCTCCAAAAGTCATCTATGGATACTATGCCTGTCAATCAGAGGGTGACAGACTTTGGATATATGCACATCCCGATGATAAAAAGCCCCAACACTTTATTGACTTCCCTAGACAGAGCGAAGCTCCAGGGAGATCAATCCCAGATTATTACGCCAGTGTAGAATCGGGAAAACGTGACGTGCTGGCCTTCCAACTGGTGACGGTGGGAGCCAAAGCAACTGAGGTCGCTCAAAAATTGTATAATGACAATGCCTACACCGACTATTTGTACTTTCATGGATTCGCTGTTGAAACAGCTGAAGCCCTGGCAGAATACTGGCATAAGCAGGTCCGCAAGGAATTAGGCATTGCAGAGGATGATGGTGCAAGTGCCAAAGAACTTTTCAGACAGAAATATCAGGGCAGTCGCTATTCATTTGGTTACCCCGCTTGTCCCGACTTGAAAGATCAAGAGCTCATTTTCGAATTATTGGATGCTGACTCAGAAGGAATAACGCTGACGGAAGAGTATCAAATTGTTCCAGAACAAAGTACATCAGCCATTGTCGTACACCATCCCAGGGCCAAGTATTTTTCAGTTTAGTTGATCACTGATAGACTCTAATAGAATAGTCCAGGTCCCCCTCAATGTAAAATTCTAGGATGAGCGGATGATCTATCAAATACCCTATTCATGGGTTGCTTCGCTACAATTGTTGACACCCGCTGACTCGATTCCATTTTCAAAGGAGTTTTTAGTCTGAAAATTGATCCACCAGGCTTGGAATCAAGTAGTTCAAGTCCAATGTGGTTGAGGTCCAGATAGCGTTTGGCCAGCGCCAGACCAAGACCTATAAACGCCTTGGCTCAAAAACTAACTCTAGCTCCGAAAAAGGGTAGCAGTGGTAGCATGTATGAGGTGAAGCGTGTCTCATAGTCATCGGTCCAGTAGTACTCGTAAATATTCCGGTGATCCAGGGCATTGATCAATTCCAGATACCATTCAACTTTGTAATCCCCAAAAAGAGTCCCCAACATGGACATCCGTAGATCCAATCGTTCATAAACTGGATACCGGGCAGTATTTTTTTCTTCAAAACGGATTTCCCCCTCAGCATCTCGAAGCACATGCCCCTGGCTATCATATCTGGGAGGCGTCCAGGGAAAACCACTGCCATAACTATATTGAATATCCAGATACATTTTATTGTAGAGATTATAGCGACCCACCAGGGAGAACGTATGACGTTGATCAAATTCCCGATAATAGTAGTAGGGTTTCTCTCCCTTTTCCTTGGAGACGCTATATGAGTAACTGAGCCATCCAGATAATCTGGAGTTGGGCAAGTCTCGTTTCTGTAGAAATAGCTCAGCCCCATATGCAAAACCTTCCCCAGAATTATCGGGGATAAAATTGTATGAGGAGTCACGTTGAACCACCAGACTTTTTAAATCCTTGTAATAACCTTCAAGTTTGGTCACATACTCCTCAGAAGGCCGATACTCGATGCCAAACAAGCTGTGTTCAGCCTTTTCAGTACCAAGATTAATGGTCTCAAATAAATTCCATTCAATGGATCTCTCAAAGCGTTCAAAAAGTGAAACAAAGTTGGGTGCCTGATAATAGTGTCCCCACCCCATATGCAGGGAGGTCTGGTAATTCAAATTGTAAGTTGCCGACAAACGCGGGCTATACACCCATTCCTGTGTGTAGGTCGAATAATCCCCTCGGAAACCTGCTAATACGGTTAGGACTGGTGGAATCAGGATCCATTCATCCTGAAAATACATTCCACTCATGGAGCTAGCATTCTGGAGTCGAAGATCCCGATCCAGTATAGCCTCATCATCTTCACGTCTATCTTCAGGGTTTTGCTCATAATAAGCACTGGAATCCATAGTCATGGAGATCCCAATATCGGTGATCAGATCAGAAACCGTGATACCGGTTTTTAAGGTATGTCTGGCAGTTAAAATATGGGTGAGATCTTCTCTAATTTCCATTTTTCGCATATCTATGACAGGCGAGTAGTGGTAATCACCTGCTTTGAGCTTCATGGTCCAGGTATCATTAAAACGGGATAAGGTTAGGTTTGATAGTGAGACATCACTAAAGGCATTCATCCAGCCTACACTGCTCAAACGACTATCAATATTATTGCTTAAGGAAAAGAAGTCTTCGTCCTCAAATAGATCGAAATCTTCACCTTCTCCGTCGATTTCAAGCTCAGTCAAAATCATCTCTTCTCGGGAATCAGAAAAGTTGATACGGATCTTTTGCTCCGGGGAAAGGTCATACACAACTTTGCCCTGGACGTCTTTGAAATTTGGGAAAACCGTACCTGTGGGGATATCAGCCATTCTATCCAGGAGTACATCATAATAGGTGCGACGACCGGACAATAACCAGGACCCCTCTTCACCTGACCCTGGCAAAGGACCTTCTGCGAGAACGCGTACATCTATGAGACTCATACTGGCTTTCCCCAGGTTTTCAAACCGACTACCCTCTCTATTGCGAGCAATGAGCACTGAGGATAGTTTATCACCATATTGTGCAGAAAAACCTCCGGGCAATAGCTCGACATATTCAACCACATCAGGGTTGAACATGCTGATGGGACCACCGAGAGCCTTGAGTCGGTATGGATTGAATACTGGAACATCATCTACGATGATCAGATTTTGGTCTGGGGTTCCCCCACGGACATAAAACTGAGCTGAAGCATCGGAGCGGGCAATCACACCGGGCATGGTGGTAATCCCTCTAAAAATATCTTCACCACCACCAGCCAGGGTCATGATTTCTCGGGGTTCCAGTTCTCGTTGACTGGGATTCAGACGTTCCCCAGCTCCCTCCCGCTTCCCGCGGGTTACAGTGACTGCACCCATCTCAATGGAAATCGCTTCCAGTTCAATCTGTAATTCGGTTTGCTGATCTGCCGCTACACGAACCTGTCTCAGAATTTTAGCCTTATAACCAACCATCCTGATATGGAGACGATATTCACCGACAGGAACTTCCTCGATAACAAAATAGCCATCCCTGTCTGCAGCTGCCCCAAGGCGGGTTCCATCAACGACAACATTAACACCGGGGAGTGCCTCAAGCGTTTTTGAGTCTGTGATTCTACCTGAGACCTCTCCAGTACCCACTGCCAGGACATTGGAATAGCCAAAGAACATCAGAAAGAATTGTATGAGCAAAAGTGATTTTTTCACGATGAGAAAATTTGAGATATACAAACCGATTAACAATGGAATATTTAGTGAGATTATATATTTATTCATTAATATGAAACCGTGATATTACTTTATATAACATCCATTTTCTCATAACGAGGTCTGAATAAATGAAAAAACTAGGGACATTTGCCGGTGTCTTCACCCCCACCATTTTAACCATTCTTGGCGTTATTATGTATCTGCGCCTGGGTTGGGTTGTAGGTAATGCTGGGTTTGGAGGTGCCTTGGTAATCATCCTGTTGGCCAAGATGATTACAGTGACCACTGGTCTTTCCATTGCAGCCATTGCCACGAATACCCGTGTTGGAGCGGGTGGTTCATATGCCTTAATATCAAGATCTCTTGGTCTTGAGGCGGGGAGCGCCGTGGGTATACCCCTATACTTGTCTCAGACCTTAGGTGGTGCCATGTATATCTCAGGTTTCACAGAAGCCTGGATTGCACTTTTCCCTACCCATGACCCAATCTTAACAGGTGTTTCAGTACTGGTTCTGGTGCTGATTGTAAGCCTGCTCGGTGCCCAGTTTGCCATGCGAACCCAATACCTGATCATGTTTGTGATTGTTATATCCCTCATCTCCTTTTTTGCGGCTTCTGGGGGAGCAACGCCTCAAATCGTCGTCTGGGGCGATTTTCCCCAGGCCTCATTCTGGGTTGTATTTGCCATCTTTTTCCCGGCGGTAACTGGAATAGAAGCTGGAGCAGCCATGTCCGGAGATTTAAAGGACTCAAAGAAGTCTTTACCCCTGGGAATGCTCTCTGCGATCGCTGTCTCATTTGTAGTGTATGTCGTGGTTGCCTACTATCTGGATCATCTGGCGGATTCAGCAGCCCTTGTTTCAAACAACACCATTATGATGGACATATCACGCTGGAAATTAGCTGTGGCAGCTGGCATCCTGGGTGCCACCCTTTCATCTGCACTGGGTTCAGTTGTAGGGGCTCCCCGCACTCTCATGGCCATGGGCTCAGACAAAGTGATTCCCTTTTTCCGAATTTTCGCCAAACGCAGCAAGGCAGGAGAACCGGTTTACTCAATCATATTCACAGCAGTGGCCATTCTGGTAAGTCTAATACTCGGTGACCTCAATACCATCGCCCCGCTCCTGACCATGTTTTTTCTAATTACTTATGCCACCATCAATATTGCAGTTGCGCTTCAGCTTGGTATAGGTATCCCCTCATTTAGACCCCTTTTCCGAGTCCACATCAGCATCCCCATTATTGGGTTTCTGTGGGCGGTTATTGTTATGTTTATGGTCAATCCCATCTTCGCGATTGTCGCCTGGCTCCTCATCATTACGGCCTATCTGGTACAGGTCAAACGCGGTTTGCAGGCACCCTGGGGTGATGTTCGCGCTGGAATGTTTATGGCAATGGCTGAATGGTCTGCACGCCAATCAGAAAAATTGAAATCTCACCCAAAAACCTGGAAACCCAATATCATGGTACCAGTTGAAGACCCCCTGACCTGGAAACACCGCATGGGGTTTCTCAGAGATATCGTTTTTCCATCTGGCACTCTGCGTCTTTTCTCAGTAAAAATCGCTGAAGAGAGCATGAACTCTGTCATCCGTTCTCTAAGTAATCGTCTTTTCAGAAAAGGTCCTGAGGTCAAAATCGATTCAGAAGAACACAGCACCAAGGAGCGCCAGTTGATTGAACTTGGTGAACCGCTTAAAGCTGAAGACTTGTTGGTCACCAGCTCCCTTATAGAATGTCGACATTTCCTGGAAGGCATCAGTATTACTGCTCAAGTCATGCGGAGCATGTATTTTGCACCAAACATCATGTTTTTGAGTATGAGTAATGATCGTTCCAAGGATGAGAGATTGGAAGATATGATCGCCGTAGCTGTCAGGGAAAAAATGGGGATTGCCGTCTACTCCCAGCATCCAAAAAATGCACTGGGAGACCAGAAAACCTTGAATGTCTGGCTGAGACGCTCCAGCCCCAATAAAGACCTGGCAATTCTCATGTCAATTCAACTGAACCGCAATTGGAACGGGCAACTCAGGTTTATCACAGCTGTAGCTAATGAAGAAGATGTTAAACGGGCTAAGGCTGCTCAGGAGAGACTTTTTGATCGTGCCAGGCTACCGATTTCTTCGGAAGCAGTAGTGCTTGTGGGTAATTTTAAGGAAGTATTGCCCAAAGCACCGGTGGCAGATCTTAACATATTTGGGATTTCAAATGAATTGGATGGAGATACCATGCATACGCTGGCTGAGGCAGTAAATACTTCCTGTCTTTTTGTTAAAGACAGTGGTGGCGAAAGTATGGTTGTCTGATAGAATAACCGTGGAGGAATTATGGAATCTAATGAAAAAATATCTACGAGAGATATCAAGAATATCATTCAGGTATCGATTGGTGTCATTGGGGTTATTGGTTTACTCATCTTTGGATGGCCTTCACCTGATAGTCGACCAAAAATCTATGAACTATACCTGGCAGGTGTTTGGACTCTGATTGCTCTATCGGGCAGTTCTTCCTATTGGAGTTGGAAAGATTCAACCTGGGCCAATAAAATTATGGCCATTGCCGCACCTATTGCGGCCCTCCTATACCTTCAAAAATATTTTATGAGTTAGGATCCTTGAAAATATCATACCGATTGTGATTAATATTTTAATTCGGACTATATACTCCGATTATGATTGCATCTCATACAACAGCCAATTATTATCAACGAAGAGTGAATGATGACAGTCCTATTTTCCAGAAAATGTGAATACGCCCTCCAGGGAATACTATACCTGGCTGAGAAACAATATGAGGGCAATATCTCCGCAGAGCAGATCGCTACTGATCTGAATATCTCTCGGGATTTTATATCCAAAACACTGCAAAGTCTGGTAAAGGATGGCATCATCCAATCTCATCGGGGTAAATCAGGTGGTTTTTCATTGGCAAAAGATCCTGATTCCATGTCATTGCTGGATATTGTTCTAATCATTGATGGTAATTCAGTGTTTGAAAGTTGTGTGCTTGGTTTACCGACCTGTGGCGCTGAATCACCCTGCCCCGTCCATGAAAAATGGGGACCCATCCGTGAAGCATCTAGAAAAATGCTAGAAAATACAACCGTTGCTCAATTTCAACCTGTTACTGGGAGTGTATAACAAGTGAATGATAAAATTAGTTTAGATAAAGGTTTACAACCTGGTCAAATTCAAGATTTGATCCAGGACATCCAGGTAAACCCAGGCGCTATTGTGAGTAAGACTTTAAGAAAGTCTCCAAATATGAATTTAACACTTTTTGCTTTTGATACTGAACAGGCTTTGAGTGGTCATTCCAGCCCCATGGATGCCTATGTACAGATTCTATCAGGCGAAATGAATATTACTATTGATCAAACCACTCAGACCGTAAAAGTCGGTCAGGTGATTCTCATGCCAGCAGGCATCAATCATGCACTGGAAGCTCTTGAACCTACAAAAATGCTGCTCACCATGGTGAGTGTTTAAAAAAAATGAATGAGGTTAAAATGAATACTATACATGGTCACGAAGTTATGCATATGATGGTTAATTCTGGAGAATCCTATACCAGAGAATCACTCCGCTCAGCTATCCAGCAACAGTTTGGTGAGGACACCAGATTCTTCACCTGTTCAGCCCAGGGTATGACTGCCGACGAGCTGATCCATTTCCTGGAGAACAAAGGGAAATTTCATCCTGTTGATGGTGGTTTTACTACAGCACCTGAGAGTATTTGTAATCACTAGATATAACTCCGCATGAGAAATCATGAGGAGTGTTTGAGATGTTACTTTTGTGGTTGGAAGGGAATCCCCGTAGCTGTTCCCAATTGTGTCACGCCCATGGCGACCTCGCCGAGATGTTCATAGCTTTGTGAGTAATTCACGAATTTAGAATCATCCTCTAAACCAAGATTTTTCAAAGCAGTTTCTGTGACAAGCAGATAGGAATGAATTCCCGTTTTTTCAGGCACATCATTTTTCATCATGCGATGAGCAGTGATCACATCAGAGCCAATGATCTCATCACTGGTCCCTACAGTTATCACCAGATACTCCCCATAATGCATGAACATTTTCAAATCCAACATGGTGATATTTGCGCAGGCATTACATCCACAAGGTGGATCAATTTGCATCTCGGCGATCTTGGCTGAGAATGCATCATAAATAGCGTCTACCTGTAGCATTAAATCAGCACCCTGCCCAACGGTTTCCTCAGGGACATGGCACAAAATAGCATCCCCTTGAAAATTTGAAATTTGTAGAGGTGCTCCGATGACATCAAGCTGAGATTCAAAAAGTGCATGAATAATGTGATGGGCATGATCCAACTCAGATTCTGTTAGGAAGATAGTGTAACCCGTGATATCTGTGATGATAAAGTAGCCTTTTTTGATCATAAACTTTATTCGTTGGTCATATCAAAGGAGATCTGAAAACGGGAGCGAAGCTTTTCCAGGATTACTTTTTCCTCTTCAACAAGACCATCAGATTTGGCCAGTTCCACTGCCATGACATAGGCCTGGAACTTCTGATCTCCATTGAGTATTGCACCTGCTGAAGAAATGACTTCGTCAATGGCTGGTGGGGCTAGACAGAATCCATTGTTATCAAAATTTTTAAATAGCTTGGTACGAGTTGATGCCAGCAGAGTACAAAAATCATCTCGGGACATCCCAGAAAAATCCTGCGTGTTTCTCACATGGGCGTGAAGAAAATCTCTTTCCTCAACCGATCCCACATCATCAGCGCTGCAAATTAACCAGGTGATAGCTGCCATTGCTTCCACAGGTCTATCGAATTGAATGCCCATACCTTTTCCTCCCTGAAATTGTAGCCAAACAGATGGCTAATTAATATGTGACTATTATAGTCTTTATTGAATGTAAATCAATAATTATCAGGCACAGCCCAGGAATGGGTCTCAGGTTTTATGGTATCGAATGAGAATTGGTTTAATCTGGGAAAAATTGGATGACTACTGGGATGATGCTATTTGCTCAACCCTTGCGAATACTCGCATTAAATTTCCACTCCAGATTTTGCGAATATCTGATTTACTGTACCCACGCTTAAATAGTTCTTTGGTAATGTTTGGTAATCCACTCACATCAAAGCAGTCCGAAAGAGCTGCTCCTCCATCAAAATCTGATCCGATACCCACATGATCAATACCCACCAGCTCTACCATGTGATCAATATGATCCACAGCATCGGAGACACTGGGTAATTCCCTTGGATAATTTCGATTTAACTCAGCCCATTCCAGACGATATATCTCTCGATTCGAGTCAGTCTGGCGATCGATACCCTTCCATTTCAACTTCATAGCTGCCCGTGCTGAATCCCGGGCTTCCTGTGGTGGGTCAGGTGTGATATAGGTACTAAGCAGACACATCTGGACCACACCGCCCTTGGCAGCAATCAAAGTGAGTAGACTATCGCTCAAGTTTCTGGGGTTGTCGCACAGCGCTTTGGCACAGGAATGTGAAGCGATAACAGGTGCTTTTGAGATTGCTACAGCCTGCTCAACAGTAGCCCCGCTGGTGTGGGAAATATCGACCATCATTCCCAACTGATTCATTCGCTCGATCACCTCCACGCCAAAAGGGCTCAGCCCACCATACTCAGTGGTGTCATTGGATGAATCACAAATCTCGTTATTGGTCATATGAGACAGAGTGATATAGCGAATACCCCGTTGATAAAACAAATCCACGTTATTTATGTCTGTACCAATGGGGTACCCATTTTCCAGACCAAGATAAATTGCATGTTTGCCTGCCTCTTGAAGTCGATCTGCATCCTGTGAGTGGGTCACAATTTCTGCGGATTGAGGAAACTTGCTTATCTCAGATTCAGTTAAATCAAGAATGTCTAGGGCTTGTTGCTTTATGGCAGCATGACCTGAGTCTGTTCGAGCTCCCTGGGGTGTCCAAATGGCGAAAAAGACTGCATCAAGCCCACCTTCATCCATACGGGGGAAATCCAGTTTGCTGTTGTATTCATTTGGATCATGATGTTGACTAAGATCGATTCCCTCATACTTGAGACGGAGTGGTGTGTCCACATGGGTATCAATAGTCAAAATTTGCTGGTGAAATGCCAGGATATCAGATTCTGTCATGGGAATAATCTCTTTGGTGCTGGTACAGGTTAAGAGGCTTGCAACAATGAGAAGGAGTAACGGTCCAGAGCTTGTAGAGTGTTTTCGCAGGTGTTTGATCATGACTTTGTTAATCTGCGATCTCCAACTGTTCTTCTTTCAAAAGCTTTGCGTCTTTCAACCTTTACAGGCATATCATTTTTTCGTCGATCACCATCACGTCGATCACTTTTCTGACGATGTACGGATTTATCAGTCATTGATTACTACCCCTTTATTCATTCTGATATTTTGGTGTCATGTTGCACACATAAAGTAAAAGAGATGTCCCCGCATCCTAATCCATATAAGGTGACTAGACAGGTTGAATTGCGAGGCCCTTATATCATGATTGATTTCATCTCTTTTTGTTGTCGCATTCACTATCACCACGTTTATTTTAACACAAGGCTATACAAAATAACATTTTATCATGCTTGGGGATGAGATTGATCTGTTCAACTAAGAACTCAAAAAAGGTAGGGATTCGATCTAGAATGGGAAATTTTTCTATTCTTCTATTGCTATTACCTTTGCTTTCTTGGGGAGTAGATGAATCATCCATGAGGATAACACGTTACACCGTTTCTGATGGCCTCATCGATAACAGCATCTATTCCCTGTAAGTCGTCAAAGTAATTCGGACAAGATCGCTTAAAAAATAAGAGACACTTTCCGGGCCTCCAACATATTAAGCAAACACCTCATGGTGCTGCGATTTCATGTTAATACGCTTCCTCATCTGAAG
>Ga0209141_1000575_pt1 | contig 25812 bp, 24 predicted proteins | sample SaaInlLV_10m_DNA_2_FD_184676 | JGI IMG/M metagenome (GOLD analysis project Ga0209141, IMG submission 184676) | Marine microbial communities from expanding oxygen minimum zones in the Saanich Inlet - Saanich Inlet SI074_LV_150m_DNA (SPAdes) (version 2) | ecosystem: Environmental > Aquatic >... | reverse complement strand
GTCACCTGTCCATATCCATCTTTGCTTCTTATCAAACGCAGTATCTATGAATAGACCACTACTCCTTTCACTCCCTTCAAGCAACGATGCCGCCTCCTCTACCGTCGGCACCCGCCAGTCGTAATGTCCGGCATAGCTATTACGATTGAAGCCCCTTATCCATTTCTTTACCTCTTTCCTCTTCATATATTCATTGGAGCCAGACGCATGCCACATTAAGCCGGTGGCATGGTCTATTACTACTTTGTCATCACCAATTAACTTTGTTTCATATTCATGCTGTATTGTACTATGTCCATAGAAACCCCATGCCTTCTTTCTACGTATGGAAATATTTTCCATTGTCTGAACTTGAAAAACATTCAAATTATCACAGCGAGCACGGAGTTCCGTCAGGGGCGTTTCCCCATCTGCAACTATCAGTTTAGTCCGAACTGGAAGAAATATGCAAGAGAAGACAAAGGCGTTAATCAGTAAGTACTTTCTCATATTAGTTTGAATTATTTGTAAACCAAAAGCTTGAATGGTTATTTTACTTCTGGATCTGTATAGCAGTAGCACTCAGTTTAGTTTCTTCACCCTGGCCCGCATCTTTTATGCCTTTTGCTTTATCAATCAGATCAAGTTTTGTTTTGTCGTAGTCAGTGCTAGAGATGAGATTTTCGTGCCGGAGAACATTTAACTCATTAAGCTTCTCTGCGATGTTTATTTTGTATTTGGTTCTTTTGATATAATCTTCTTCAAGCAGATATGTATTATGTGTGTCAAATCCTAATTTTTCAACGCAGCTTTCTGAGACAGCATCTGTAACTTTTAACAAATGCCCCTGTAGGTATTCGGGTACTGTATACACAAAATCAAGAAATTCTTGTGCATCCATCCCCAGCGCTTTCTTCACCTCAACAACATCTCTCCAAATGACTGTTCCCTGTGTCGTGGCCATTTTAACACCGAGCTGAATAAATGCATACGGATCAGAGAATATTCCCGGATCTTTTAAACCATATGAAATGATGTCAACCTCAAGAATTGTATCAACACCCAATTCGATACCTATCTTCCCGTAGTCCATGGAATCTTTATCGTGTTTCTCCAGCAAATTCCAGACGGTTTTATTCCTTACAATACTCTCCTGTGGTACAACGTGGAAATAAGAACACAATTGGAACTTAGTATTTAGTCTTTCACACAATACTTCGCCAATGTTTAAGTCAAATATCACTTCATTAAGAGCTGCAATGTCCTCTTGATTAGCAGAGTTTTGAGCTAATCTCATAAATAGTTGTGCTATAGGATTCGGCCCTGCAACTAATCTCGAAACAAACATCTCATCACTTCTTATATCCACGTCCATTTGCGGACTCTCAGGATAATATAAAATTGCTACATCGTTTACATACCTTGAATACTCCTTTTTGTAGAGCACCTGTGGCGTATTTGTAGTTTTACAACCAGCAAGCGTTAATATGCTTATTAAAAGACAGACATAATATTTTTTTGCTATTTGATGAAAACCTGCTTTTATATGGCTATATTTCATAGCAACCTCAAATGTATCTTATACGGATAGGACAGGGACGGTAGTAAAACGCTCTCTCTTATTGAGGAATACTCAGGCTTTTTCTCTTGGTTTCTAATGCAGGTTCTGTTTTATCAGATTTAATCTTGCTCAATTCTATTTCTATCTCCTGCAAGTTTGTCAGGACCTTATGCAAATAGTCCTCTTTATCCGTTTTTCTGTAGCAACCGTCAAAGTACTTAATGGATTTTCTATAATTTATTACACTTTCTTTTACCAGCTTTTTTTCTATATAAAGGCTTCCAAGCGTACGATAGGCACTTGCAATCTGAAGAGCGGTATCTATAGATTCCGGTCGATAGTGTAACGCATTTAAAAGATACTGCAGGGCTTTATTATGATTTTCAATCCTTACATCAACTGGTTTATTACTTACATTCTTTTTTAGTGTCCTGTATCCTTTACCAACCCAGTATATGTAAGGGGTCTTTGTCAGTCTTCGTGATAGTTTAACTGGCTTGACTACCTTCTCTTTCCAATTCTTATTAATAGGAATGCTATAGACCATTACAACCACATCATATTCAACACCCTTTCTGACTATTACCAATGACGCCTCAACTTTTTTGTCTTTTATCTTTCTAGAAATTTTCACATAATCTGATAAGGAGTCTATTTTCTTACCTTCTATTTCAAGCACGATGTCACCTTTTATTAATCCCGCATCAAAACCGGGGCAACCAGACTGGACATCAACAATCTTTAAACCCTCCTCTTTCTGAGAAAAAACCATTCCGGAGAAGATTGATTGTGCATTAACCGGTGAAATTAATGTACTGAAAGAAATGATAGTAATAAAAAATAGAACATATAATCTCATGTTATTTCAAACCCCTTGTCTATTAAATTTTCTTACTGCAATGTCGATAATGAACAGAAAAAGAGCCAGGGGAATCAGAATACCTGCAAGGCTCTTAAATATTATTATCTCTTCTTCTTCTACTGTTATATCTTCCTTTTTCGGATTATACTTACCACCGGTAATCTCCGCAATATTTTTAAGCTGCGTAGTATTATTACCTTGAACTGCATATTCGAGTGGCTTTGTAACTATTTTCTCCGGAACCAGTAATCCCTTTGTCTTAAAGTCGATAACCTTTCCATCCCTTGTTCTTGATATTTTCAAATTATAAGTGCCCGGATCAACATCCTTCAATTCTGAGATAAATCTTTTTGGTGCAACCTGCTTCATGAGAAGATCCTGACCATTTCCAGCATAGTCCGGTGATATTATGCTGACGGCCAGCTTCGTACCATCTTCTAATAGAGAGGACGATTCAATTTGTAAGGATACAGTATCATCGTTAGATTTGATCTTAATATCATAATTAGCCTTGGATATATCTCTCATAGACCATCTAACTACCTGAGACCAGAATTTATTAAACATTGCCCAGTTAATCCACTTTGACGACCATCGTGCATTTGCATCAGACGCGTAAATGACAACCTTGCCTAGGCCGTATCTCCAATCAGCCAGAATAGGGTCAGTCTTACCCATTATGTTTGTTACCAGTGGGACCTCAACATTCTCTTTTGCTTCTATTATTGTGTGCCCTTTCAGTGGAGGAAACTGTTTATCATAAATACCTTTAAGTATCTGACTTTCCTGATTAATTTGCGGGTAAAAATGCTCTTCGTGGAAATCTGATTGTGATACAAAAAACTCCGAGTCCTTTACTATTAGCCTTGGTAATCTTATTATGTCAGATATCTGATAAAACTGTCCTTTTGTCTTCTTTGCAATATCTTCCAGTAGTTTTGTATTCACGAGCCACGTTCCAAGTGCAATGGTTGAAACCGTTATATGGGCCTGCTGAAACTTAGTGATCATCTTGTTATAATGATAATATATAGATTTTGTATTTCCATCCGAAAGCAGAATAACATGATTTACCTTTGAATTTTTTTGCCTTATTTGCCGATAAGCCATATCCATGGCAGGGAATATATCCGTTCCTCCATCTGCATTTAACATGCTCAGTTTTCTTATAATTTCTTTCTTCGCTGCCTCATTAGATTTGAGTTCAACAATTGTATACGGCGATGTATCAAATGCAACAATACCAAAATTGTCACTCGGCTTCAGCTGTTTGATCAGTTCAATCGAAGCCTTTTTGGCAAAAAGCATTTTCTTTCCCAACATACTTCCTGATTTATCTATTATTAAGATTAAGGAAAGCCTTGATTTTTTCTCTTTCTTAGGGGGATCCCCGCCTATTATCTTAACCGGAAGTATTTCTTCTATTTTAGTACCTGAATAGCCACCTTCTGCAGTGATATTTGTACCACACGTCATCACAAACCCTCCACCATAATCCTTTACATATTTTTCTATCAACGTCATCTGTTCATCACTGATAGAATCTCTGGAAACATTAGAGAAGATTATACTGTCATATTTAATATATTCCTGGAGTGTCTTCGGTATCTGATCCGGATTTTTTATCTCTACATCAATTGTCTTATCTACCAGAGCATCAGGCAAATACATCTTCTGATTTTTGGCGCCATTAATATACAGCAGTCTCGTCTTATCTGAAACATTAACAAATGCAAACTTGCTGTTATTTTCTTTGTCTAAATCGAGTCCGGCATCTTCAATATCTAAATTTGCATTAAATTTTATAAATCCTTTTTCTTCACTTTTATAGGGAACCTCAAATACACTTATCCCGCTTTTGAATTCGGTATCCCACTCTTTCAAGATACCGTCTTTGTTAAGCAACTTCAAATCACCCTTGACCGCTCTATCATTTCTATTTTCAATAACTACTTTTATGTTAATCATTTCCCCTTCATTTATTTCCTTGGGAGCAACGACTTTTTTAATTAATATTTCTCCCGCTTTCTGGACATCAGGAGGAGATACCACAAAAACCTTTACATTATTGCCTGCCGCCATTAAGGCGGCTCTTTCTACCTCACCAAGATTCTGATTCCCATCTGTAAGTAGAATCACAATTTTAGAAGAATCTTCTGGCATAATACCAAGTGTTGCCATTATGCCACTTGCGATATCAGTCCTATCCGTGCTGATGCCTGAATCGGTAATACTCCCAAGCAAATTGTCTAATTCCAGATCTTCCGTGAGGTCTGGTGTAATGATTCTTGATTCACCACCAAAAACGACTACTCCCTTTTTAATCTTATCATCCAGACTGCCACTCAAGCCTTTTACATAGTTCCACATCCATTCTTTACCTTCCCAGGTTATACTATCAGACATGTCCACCAGAAACACTGCGCTTATTTCACGTTTCGATTCCTTCTTTCCACTTAATCCTGCCAACACAATGACTACAAGCAGAAACACCATAGATCGCAAAAATGCAGAAACAATGATTTTCGGAAGTGGCAGATGACGATAAACAAATGTCGACACTATCCAAAAGATCGGCAGCGCATACAAAAACTTAAGATAACCAGGATTGGTAAATTGATATTCCATTTTATAAAAAAGTTATAAGTGCCTAAAGTGTGAAGTGAGCTAAAGTTGTAGCAAAACCACGCTCCGCATGATTAAAAAAAGCTTTTAACTTTAGGCACTTTAAGCTTTAGTTCACTTTAGTCACTTAATAGTAAGTTCTCAGGCGGTACCATCCCTCACTTTTTTGTGATAGAGCAGCCATTCGATTAAAAGCAGAAATGGCACTAGCAAAAGAAGATATTTTCCGAATTCTGTTTTTTCATCCTTTATGAGTGTTTCGGCTTCTTTTTCTTCAAATTTGAATTCCTCATCATCTACTGATTCCGGTGCAATCCTTGATTCATTACTATCGAATAGATTTGCCACAAATCTATTATTGAAGTTAGTACCTGAAATTCTATATTCCCCTGTAGATTCTATTTTATTAAAAACAAAATTTGCTTCTGTGGCATTGCCTTTAACATCATATTCTAAGACCTCGTTTTCTGGAGTTACTATCTCAATGCTCTCTGTTAAGGCATAGTTCAGCCGGTACTGCCCGCCAGTTAATAACTTACTATTATCTACCGCTTCATATGGATTCAACCACTGGATTATATTAAGTGTCATAATCAGCATCCGTAATCCATCAGATTTGGAAAAATCAAAGTCACTCAGGTCAAAGCCCAATGATATTATCTTCTTTCCTTCATACCATCCGGCAAAGGCAATAGGAGAATCGTTTAGGTTATCTGATATTTTTATTAATGGCGTTGACCAGTCAGGAGGCTTCATGGTAAATGCACTCTTAATATTTAGATCATCCAGGTTCGTAAGATGCAGCATTGTAGGATGCGTAGTGTCCCAGTCAAGCACCTTTACCGGTGATACCAGGTTATGTTCGCTGATCAGTACATTACTGAAAGCGCTACCTTCTTTTACGACTCCGGCTTGCGAGTTCGATGAATACAAATATGGAGTTACGTATAGTGAATTAACATCGGGGTTATTAACCGGGATAAATTTGTGAAATATTGCGGCATCATAGTTTTTTATAACCTCCTGTTCATATTCAGATGTCGCTATATGTGTTACTATTATCCGATGAGTACCCTGCTCTATCTTTGCTAACTCATCCTTCAAACTATAATTATCTGAAACTAATAATACGTTGATAGGCTTTATTTCATTAATTATTGCGTAAGCAGTATTATCAACTAAAAGAAAATCATCCGTCTGTATACTTGCTTTTAAGATACCGGGTGCGTTAAGATTCATCACACTTAGTGTCTTTTGTTCATTACCTGATAATTCGAATTCTTCATCCATTATTATTTCATCGTTCAGGAAAACATTTAACCTGACCGTTTTAATATCATTTGAATAGTTTTCAATTGTGGCATAAGCTTCACGCTCCGTGTAATCTTTAAACATATCCTGATATACATCCAGAGATGTAATGGCAACGTTTGCAGATTCCTCTCCAAACGTAATAAATTTTATATTTCCAGACTTTAAATTGGTAAAGTTTATTGAAGATGCCGATCTGTCTGTCAACACATACATCTCTCCTCTTTCACTGTTTTTGAGAAACGAAACTCCCAGACTCACCCCCTCATCAAGATTTGTTCCGGTATCCGTTGGCATTAAGTCGTTAATTGCTTTATTTAATCTGGCTTTATCGTCAGAGAAGTTACTGACAACTCTGGAATAGTAATTTGATGAAATAACCATCATCTTGTCCCATTGCCCCAATTTACCAATCATTTTAAGCGCTTGAGACCTGGCCATGTCAAAACGGGTTTCGTCTCCTTCAACGGTTTGCATGCTTGCTGATGAATCAACGACAAGGACAATATTTTTTCCGGATATATTAATTATGCTGGATTTAAGGTATGGTTTTGCCAGAAAGAATACAAGAAGCAATATGAGGAGTGTTTGCAGCACGAAAAGCATGTCTATCTTAAACACCCTGCTCCGTACAGTATCCTCCTTAATTACGTCCCATGGAATCAGACTCGACACATGCACTATATTCTTCTTTTTATTAAAAATATAGAGATATACTACCAGTCCGATTAATGATAAATATCCAAATGCCAGTAAATTGAGAAAACCCATAAATTAGCTTATAAAATGTATTTGATCGTGTGTAAAATTCGATGTTAATTGCATATACTACTGATGCATAATAACTTAAGGAGTATACGTTTACAACAATTATTTACCAACAGGAAATGCTCATTTCGGTAATCAATGTCATTGAATTAAGGATATTTCCCAGAACTTCAGTGTATACATACTACGTCTTAATTAATGACATAGCCCTGGTTATACCGCTTAATAATATGAAGCTCTGGAAGTGATGAAAAAAGCCGGAAGTGATAAGGAACTGTGATGCAAATTTATAAAATGAAAAAAGATTTACTGTTAAGCCTTCAACAGCCATGAACCCTTGCCTTTTGAAATATATATTCTACAATTTCACCACACCTTGCTCGAAATCAACATAATGTATTTCATGGCCGATTAGCTTAGTTGGCTAGAGAACTTCCCAATTGAACTCAGCGTGAAATTTTTAGGCTTTAGAATAACTTTAATACTCAAATAGTTTAGGTAATTTCTCACTAACCTCAACTTCCATTTGGGATGATAAATTTCCTATTTCACGTTGAATTAATGATGTTGTCACAGTCATAAGCCGATGCAATCTGACTGCTGAAGATACATGTAAACCTGTTATGCTGAAATCATCCCTTTTAGAATCAATAACTATATCTGTTTCTAATACCTCGTCTGGAATTCTACTGGTGATAAATGCCAGAACAACATGATGATGTGAACCGATTGGATTGGTCAAGCAGACAGCAGGACGTAATTTATCAGATGATAAATCATCAAATGGGAAAGGCACCAAAACAAGTTTACCCTTTATCATGGAATGGTTTGCCATCCTCCCTCGTATAAATATCTTCTTCGGGTTCTTTGAGGAAATCAAATGCTGGATTTGAAGCTGCTGTTTTAAGCCATTCTGATTCGCCTATATCTGACTCTTCCGGCAACAAGATTATGACCCGTACTTTACTTTTTTCTGCAATAGGAAGTGTTTCATCTAGGACAAGCCGATGTTGCTCGTCAATGATTCCGGTTGTTTCTATTGCTTTCATTGTATTATCCATGTTTTACCTTTCTATTCGTTCTAAATATGGAAAACGGATGTTAAATGGTAAAAATTTATATTGATCACTCTGTTTACTTTGTCAACCCAATGACAGAACTTATTTTTGCACAAATACGAAAGCATAAATCCTGCTGAGCATTAAAATGATAGCGAAAGCAAAAACATTCCAATAGCATAAATATCAGGTATTAACTTCAACTTGACACAGATGGTAATTATCACCTTTAATTCTATAATCGTCAATTGAAATCTAAGTATCAGAATTAAAGAAGCAGATCTATCTTGAAAACTCTGCTCCGTACAGTATCTTCCTTCAGTATGCCCCATGGAATCAGACTCGATACATGCACTATATTTTTCTTTTTATTAAAAATATAGAGAAATACTACCAGTCCGATTGATGCTAGATATCCAAATGCTAGTAAATTTAGAAAACCCATAAATTAGCTGATAAAATGTTTTTCACGATGTACGAATTCGATATATGCGGCATATATTACTACTGCATAATAACTTAAGGTATATACGTTTACAACAATTATTTATTAGGCTTATGTATTGTAAAACCATGTTTAGACATGTATATGTGGCGAGTCCATGGTGATGAGAGTATTCCCACATTGTCATACATAGTTATTCCAACAACTTAAAAAACTGGGTTGTCCCTCGCAAAAATCTATCTGACAATATCTATACAAAATAATTCCTCAAGATTGAACCGTTTATCTTATTCTCTTAGGGATTTTACAGTTCAGTCAGCGAGTTTATAACAATAAACCTCATAGAGACATGACAAGTATAAAGAGTAAAATAATAAACATGTAAAAGTTTACCTACAAGCACTATTCATCAGCCAAATGTGTATTACTAGGATAGTTTAATACAACATGTTTAAGCTGCTTCTTCCCATTGGTAACGATTGTGTAACCCGCCAACACGACTCAATCTGATTATTTTGATATATTCGCAAGGTCTAGATTGAACTTGTCGCTCTGCTGGAACATCCTTATCTAAACCACAATGAGTTCTGTCTTGATTGTAGTATTTAAAATAAGAAGAGAGTATTTCCTGCAAATGTCTTTCGTTTAATACGATTACATGATTGAGACACTCTCTGCGAATTGATCCAATCAATCTCTCCACATATGGGTTTTGCCATGGAGACCTTGGTGCCGTAACAACTTCCCTTATACCCATATTTGTTACGCGTTGTCTGAAATAATTTCCATATATTGAATCACGATCTCGTATCAAATACTTAGGAACCGTATCCCATGGAAAAGCTTCTACTATTTGTTGAGCTGTCCATTGGGCAGTAGTATGTTTGAATGGTATTCTGATAATAGTTATAACAAATTATAAACTTGACAATATAATAGCTTCATAATTAATATAGAAAAATGATTAAGATTTTAGTGGTTGATGATGAAGTCAAGGTATGTGAATTTCTTGTGAGGATAATGGTGGCATACGGATATGATGCTATCACCTCAAATCATGGAAAAGATGCGCTGGCTAAGGTCTGGAAAGAAGATCCTGATATCGTGCTTCTTGATATTAAGATGCCTGGAATGAACGGTATAGATGTTCTAAAATGCCTGAAAAAATCTGATCCGTTATTACCTGTTATCATTGTTACAGCAAATGATGATATTGATACAGCGGTTCAAGCTATTAAGATAGGTGCTTACGATTATGTCACAAAACCACTGAATGCTGAAAAGATTAAGATTGTAATTGAGAATGCGCACGAAGAACGATGTTTACAACGCGAAGTACACTCTCTTCGTTCTGAGTTATACAGTAAAATGTCATTGTGCGAACTCATGGGTTCAAGTGATATAACAAAAAAGATCTGTCGTCAAATAAGTATAGTTGCCCCTACAGATTTTACTGTTGTCATACAGGGTGAAACAGGTACGGGAAAGGAATTGGTTGCAAGGTCAATATACGACCAGAGCAATCGGAAGGATGGCAAGCTTGTTATGGTAGACTTAAACACAATACCTGAGACACTGATTGAAAGTGAACTATTCGGTTATGAGAAAGGCTCATTTACTGGAGCTGATAAAAGTAAGGAGGGGTTCTTTGAAAAAGCATCCAATGGCACACTCTTTCTAGATGAAATCGGAAATTTGCCTCTACATTTACAGAACAAGCTGCTTCGGTCTATAGAACAACGCCAGATAAGAAGGATAGGCGGAGAGGAAGATATATCTATTAACATTCGTATTATAGCTGCAAGTAGTAAAAGGCTTGAGGATCTTGTTTCGAGTGGAGAGTTCAGAGCAGATATTTATTACAGGCTTAAAGAATATACTATAGAGCTATCTCCATTGAGAGAACGTAAAGATGATTTACTTTTTCTTGCTAATCTCTTTTTAAACGAAACAAAGCTGGAGTTGAAAAAAGAAATTGCTGGCATTTCGGAATCAGCAACAGAAAAGCTGCTTGGCCATAAATGGCCAGGCAATGTAAGGGAGCTGAGAAATGTTATTAGAAAGGCTGTTTTAACGTGTTCTGATAGTACAGTGATAGAGGAGGTAGATATATTAATTGACGAAATTGATAAATCAGTTTCAAACGATGGGTCAGGTAATCGTCTGGCAGTAGACAGCTATACATTGGGAGAAACGATGCCTCCGTCTAATGTTGAAATAGATAATTTCGAAGGGCTTTCGTTAAAGGATTTTACAAAAAAGAGTATAAGCCGCATTGAAAAGGACGTAATATCGAATGTTTTGAAACATACAGGTGGCAACAAAAGCAAGACGGCCAGGATACTAAAGATTGATAATTCGACTCTTTATTACAAGATTAAGGAGTATGGTATAATATAGTCTTCTTTGAAGGTTTACACAAAATATCTTACACTACGACATCGCTTAAAACAGTTTACACGTACTGACAATTCTGCTTTAGTTTTTTTCATCTTACCCTTTCATCTCCTGAAAATCACCCATTACAAAATTTATTTTCTCAATAATCGCAAGTAATCGAAATTAAACCTGTCATGGCGCACGAGGCAAGTCCGTTGTATATATTCAATATATATCGAATATATACCATTGAAATATTTCCATACATAGGGTGTTGTAATATGTAAGTGCTGGTATATCCGTGTATTGAAAATACGGTATGTCACTTGCTAGTATTATATATCAAATAACAGTATTAAGCATCAGGTATTAATTCGATGATCGGTAGAATTGTATGGTAACTTTATTGAGGAAGGCAGGAATGTTTTTTTGGCTTTTAGTTGGATTTATAGCGTGGTTATCATGTGTGTCATTAATGGTTTTAATCTTTGCGGGGGGGAATAAAGACCGTGGAAATGGATATGGATATGCGCAAATACTATATTTGCAGAGTATGGCAAATAATAAAGATGGAAAAATAGAGGGCAAACAATACCGACTGGAACAAAGACGAAATATGGAGGTTTATGTTGGTTAGAGGGCCCATCTTAGTTGGCCGGTGTGAACATATGTACGCCAATCACTTATTGCAATTTGTGTATATTGAAGTTCAAATGTAAATTTGTATATAGCTTCTTATTAATGTCTTTGTTTCCTTGGTCGTCTTGTGCGTGAGGACGTGGGGGGGAGGGGCTTTGCATGAGATGGCCTTAGGTGATATATACTATTGAGAAAAGAATGCAAAATATGATAGATAATAGTGGTTTACAAGGGAATAGTATAGCCGAATTATACAGCTCGGTTCTTTCGGATATGGTAAGGGTGATTTCTATGATAGATGATATCGCTGAGGCGGTTGCCAATTCACCGTGTCTGTATTTGGTCTATAGGGATGTAATTATTGAAAGGTTAGAAGTAATGTCAAAATTGCACCTATCAAACTCCCAGAACCTTGATTGCGCTGTACAGGAGCAAATGACGTGCGTTGCAAATGATACGCTCCAATTGGATGCACTCGCTTCTGTACTATGTGCTAATGATCAAATTGGGCGATTAATAGACAGTGTCAGGAGGCTCTGCTCCTCTATTGATCAATGACTTATTGGGCCATAATCTGTCTATGGTCAGGATATTGTGTGCGGTACCATATTAAGTCGGCATATATACGATTACTGTCATTGATAGGATTAACGTCCTTTTTGTGTTCAATAATAATCTTAGATGTTTTGTGAATTTAGTATTTCAGGAGAATATTTGATCCGCAGGTTGAATTGAGGTATGCACTTAATCTACGGTAGACGAGATTTCAATAATATATAAAACTATTTTCAATAAGAATATATTGGGTATATGAGAATTGTCTGCTGGAATCATCTGTCTCATTGCCTTTGCGTTATGTAGCCACGATATAAGTGCGAAAAGACATTGTAGTGATGATAGTTTCGTGTGTGCTTCTCTTTCCTTTCGCCTTCTTCCCCTTATTTCCACACCCTTCCTTTTGTAAAAGTGGGATGGGGGGGGGCGCTTTTGCTTACGTTACCTAGTGCAATATGTGCATACCATCCTTCTGTTGCCATAGTCATAAATTTCTGTGGCAAGGGATAGTATTTTGGGATTCATTTTGCGCATACATTGAATTGCATAAACATTAATATGTGAGGGTATTATTATGGCATATAAGATATTGTTGGTAGATGATGAGAAGAGGGCTTGTGATTATTTTGGTAAGACTATCCTGAAAAAAACAGGAGAAGATTATGATTATAATGTCTCTAAGGTCTACAGCGGATTGTCTACAGTGGATATGATAGCGCTTGAGAAATTTGATGTAGTCTTACTTGATATTATAATGCCAGGCATTGATGGTTTAGAAACTTTGAGACGTATAAGAATAATTGATAAACATGTTATTGTGGTAATGCTGACTTCCGTAGCGAATGAATTATTGGCTAAAGTATGCCTCACAAAAGGTGCTAATGATTATTTGACGAAACCTGTTAATATTGATTATCTGATGTCTGTTGCATTACCGGTTTACTGTACTCTGAGGGGGAAAGAATACTTTGCTGATAATTACAATGAGATTGAAGCAAAAAGTTAAACATTTTGACTTGGCCCTCATTTCCTCTTTTTCAGTAAAGGGTTTGGCAGGGGTAGGTTTCTTAAGAAATAAAGAGGTTTTCGTAATATTAAAGAAATGTATATTAGGATAATAATATTACAGGTAAGTGTAGTCCTTATCCTAATATGCTCAAACATTTCGTGGGGAGGTACTAAATTTGATTTTCGTAATATCAGATGGGGAATGACAAAAGAAGAGGTCAAGAAAAGAGAGACTTTGAAACTAATAAAAGAGTTGAAGTTAGAAGCAGCAGATATACAACCTTGCGGATTTGATAAAATAATTAGCTACTATGACGAAATCGCTAAAACTCAGATCCACTATGCTTTTCTAAATGACAGGCTCACAAACGTTTTAAAACTCTTTGTAGACCAATATGAAGATAAAGCACTCTACATCGAGTTATATGAAATATATAAGGCAATATTAACGAACAAATATGGTGCGACAATTGATGACGAAGAAATATGGCTAAACGATATATGTAATGGGGAATATGTATCTGCTTTAGACGCTGGTGATTTAGTGTTTCATGCATCCTGGGAGAATTCAAGAAGCAGGATAGATTTATGCTTATCGAAGAATCATAACGCCGACAGGGTAGCATTTATGATTATATACGGCGGCAAGAGTTTAAATCATGATGGAGAACGTAAGTCTGCATATCCTGAATTCAAGTAATACAAAAGCCGCAGTTTTATGAGGGAGTGATAACATGTACAAAATATTGTTGGTAGATGATGAGACGAAGGCCTGTAAATTTCTTGCTGGTATTTTGAGGACAAAAGGATATACAGTTGATATGGCTTATAGTGGAGAGACTGCGTTGAGGGTAGCAATGAAAGAGGAGCCAGACATTATATTTCTTGATATTGAAATGCCAGTTATGAGTGGAATGGAAACATATGAGTGTCTTCGTGAGTTAGGTGTGTCATCTGCAGTCATCTTCCTTACTGCTCATGTCAAATTTAGCTACGCTGTAGAAGCTATTAAGTTAGGAGCAGACGATTATATTCTTAAGCCAATCAATAATGTGGATAACTTGTTTGACTCTATTCTACGTACCATCAATAGTTTGGAACATAAAAGAAAAGTAAAGCTCTATGGAAATATTTTACCGGTTTGTTGTGAGTGTCGAAAGATACGTGACGATACAGATTGTGCGCCAGGTACAGGGAGGTGGGTAACAATGGAGGTGTATTTGGAAAAAAGAGCAAAAATTAGTTGCTCTCACGGCTACTGCGAAGAGTGTTCTGAGTCTGTAATGAAATCCTTAGCCCAACGGAGGAGAGGCGTCATAGATAATGAAAAGTTGAAGGAAAACTACGTTGAGTCCAGTGCTGATACTGCCAGAAGGATGCTGAGGATTACTGAAGCAGACAGTGGCGGTTCAGGATATATTGTGGCTGATATACAGGAGATAATAAACCAAGCAATAGAATACACAGAACAAAGGTGGAAGGATACGGCACAGACTAAGGGTGTAAAATATCACATATGCAGCAAGGGACTTGTAATCGGTAAACCCATCGTGAAATGCAATTCTGTGAAAATGAGAGAGGTGTTTATAAACATAATTAATAATGCCCTGAATGCCATGCCTGATGGCGGTAGTATTCTATTCAATATCAGGATGAATAGTGAAAATGTCCTTATAAAGATAACAGATACCGGTCATGGAATGACAGAAGAGGTGAGAAAAAGGATGTTTGACCCATTCTGTCCGGAAGAGACAGAGCTGGGCATGAGCATTGTTTATGGGGTGATAAAGAGGCATGGAGGAGCAGTGGAAGTCCAGAGTAGAGTGGGCAAGGGTACAAAAATTATAATAAATATTCCAGTGGCAATTGGGAAATATCCGATGACGACAAACCTTAAGTATTAAGAGAAAGGAGAATGAAAGTTAAGTATAATATTCTAATCGTAGATGATGAGGTACTCGCCTGTAATTACCTTTCTAATATCATTGAAAAGAAAGCAGGCCAGAATTACAACATTACCGCTGTCCATAGTGGAGAGTGTGCTGTTTGTCTGGTATCGAAAGTAAAATATAATATGGTTCTACTTGATATTATGATGCCGGGTATTGGTGGAATGGAAGCATTGAAACGCATAAAACAAGTTAGTCAAAATAAAAATATTTGTGTAGTAATGTTGACTAGCCTCGTGAATGAAACTTTCGCTAAGCATGCTATCGCGGAAGGTGCAACTGATTATATTACAAAACCAGTTGATATTGATTATCTGATAAATACGGTATTACCCGTTTACACTGTTATGAGTGATGATTGCGATACTTAGCAGTGCAATTACTGATGATGTTTATTTTTTCAGTAAGGATCCTGACTATGGGCAGTGTCTTAGGATTATAAAAAGAATGTAGGGGAAATAACTATGTGGTTGATAGCAGTTATATCGATATGGTTGCTTTTTGTGGTAGCTTTTGTGATTCTGTGTGAGGTTGGTGTTATGGATGTAGATAGGCATATAATTGAACAATAAAATGATCATTACAATGCCGATTACAGAGCTCGGCAAGCAAGATTTTGTTCTGGAGGGACTCCAGAACAAGCTTCGCTTTAGTCTTTGAGTCCCATTTACGATATTTCATGATACTCCCTTTCTTAAGCAAGTAGTATAGTGTAAAATACTACTAAATTACACATGCTTACTTAGTGGAGTGCAGTATAGTTTTTCAGAGGTTCCTAAGGATAAAAAGTTATGTATGAAATATTAGTAGTAGATGATGAGACTGTAGCTAGTAAATATTTAAAAAAAATATTGGTTGCAAAAGGACACAGCGTATCTGTAAGTAGTAATGCAGAAGGTGCGTTAGCAAAAATGAGGAGTAATCCGTTTGACATAATACTTCTTGATATAAGAATGCCTGGAATCGATGGTATAGAAATCCTGAGACAAATCAGGAAATGTAACAATCATGTAGCTATTATAATACTGTCTGCTCTCTCGGATGAGAGTGTTGTTGATAAGTCGTTAGCTGAAGGTGCTGATTACTTTATGGTCAAACCTGCTGACATTAGAGAACTGATTGACGATGCGATACCGTATTCCATCTTAAAAAGATCGAGTGTAGATAGCAGCATTCAATCAGATTAATTTAATTAGTTTTTATAAATTGAACGACTTAATATTTTGACTAATAGTATTTTACGTGTTGAAAACAGAAATGTTAGAACTTTTGTTAAGATAGTCCATAGTTTTTTGGTCATATTATTATTTATGTACATTTTTTTGGGTCAGGTAGTCATAGCTAGTGATATTTCAGAATTAAGGTACAGGGTAAGACAATTAGTAGAAGAAAATCAAGCACTTAAGAGAAAGATTGCTGCCATGGAAAGCACGGAGGTATTAACGCGGAAACCCGGATATACAGGGGTAAGGACAGATAATGATAAAAGGTCTGGCTGGTTTACATCTGAATACCAGTTTGACACACGAGGATTTAATACAATCAATTTTACCGGGGCGTCGGATTTACCTCTGGGATTTACTGTTTGGGGTTTCACGGATATAGAGACTGCTGATCTCTACGGAAGTAAAAGCAGCAGGAAGGACGTTGAAGAACTCTTCATTGAAATAGATTTAAGAAAAGAGCTTTATAAGGGGTTTGGAGTTGTTGCTGAATATAATGATAATGAAGGGGCTGGCAATAATATCGGAAGGCTTGGTTTTAATTATAAACCAGGATGGGAGTGGCTTAAGGACAACGATATAAACCTTTACTTTAAGGCATTTCCGTTTGAAACAGACGGACACGGAGGACAGGCAAGCTTTAGCTGGAATAAGAAGTTCCTTGATGCTTTGGACGGACGGTTCTCTATGGGTGGATTCTTTGATATGAATTATGATAGTGGGCCAAATGATGATGAGATAAACATAGTGAGCGATACCCAGTTCAGGTACCGGTTGATAAACCATCTTGAGGCATTAGTTGAATTCAGGTTTAACGAATTTTTACCAGCAAACCAGGAGCATGGGTTTGGAATCGGGTTGAAGTACAGCTTTTGACGTAACACATACGTAAACCATAACATGGTAATTGGGGACAAAAAATGAAGGGAGAACAGGCTGGTTATAATCCATGGAGGTGTAGATGCGAAAGGTAATTATAAAGGTTGTCCTGGTTGTATTAATATTTTCTTTAATACAACCTGCAAGCTCAGATGAAAAAGATGACAGCATTGAGGGTATTATTAAATTCTATCTGGATGCAGATCAAACTGGAGCGCGCTCATCGGGCCAATCGATAAGACAGGGTATTTTGACCGCCCTGAGTGAGATAGATAATACGATTCAGGGATATCGGGTAGAACTTGTGATCAGGGATCATCATGGAAGCTCACCTCGCAGTAAGAAACATCTAAAAGAATATTTAGCTGATTCGAGGGCACTTGTTGTTTTCTCTGGACTGCACTCACCACCTATCTTAAATAATCTAAGGTTTATTAATGAGTCCCAGATTCTTATGTTAGATCCATGGGCAGCGGCGGCACCAATTACCCGTTATAACAATGGTTTGAACTGGATATTCAGGCTTTCCATTGATGATTCCAAGGCAGGATTTGTAATTGCAGAACATGCCGTAAAGGTTGACCAATTCAGGAAAATTGCTTTTTTGCTCGAACGAACAGGCTGGGGCAAATCGAATTTTGCAACTATGACAGAGGCGTTGAAACAGTTGGATTGTGCTGCCATTGATGTGCAATGGTTCAATTGGAATATTGGCATAAACGCTGCAAAAAGAATTCTCAGAAAAATCAATAAAACTGGTGCTGATTGTATAATGCTTGTTGCCAATTCCCAGGAAGGGAAAATCTTTGCAAGGGCCATGAGCATGCTGGAAAAAGACAAACAGCTTCCTATCCGTAGTCACTGGGGTATTACAGGCGGTGATTTTTCGGAAGTAATTGACTCGCATATTAGAAGTGAACTGGACCTCAAGTTCCTTCAAACCAGTTTCTCATTTATGAGCACAGAAAGAATTGATAACAGTGAACACCCCATTGCAAAGCATGTTTTAGGAATAGCCATGCGGCTCTTTCCTGAAGAGATACAAAAGGCATCTGACATTAAAGCTCCTACCGGCTTTATTCATGCCTACGATTTGACAAAACTTCTCATCGCGGGGATGTCAGAAGTGAAGCTGAGCAGTAATATAAAAAAGGATCGTATCTCCTTACGTGCTAGTCTTGAAAATATAAAAGATCCCATTCAAGGCTTAATTAAAGTGTACACTACGCCTTTTGATGAATATTCAAGTGAAAACAGAGATGCGCATGAGGCCCTGAATGCTTCAGACTATAGAATGGCTGTTTATGGACTACATAACGAAATATTACTTTTAGAAGATGAAATTGGAATTATAAAACACTGAATGTTTATACTATGAAAGTATCACGACTTATCAATTTGTCACTTTATATCAAGATGCTGGTGACAGCTATTCTTGTCTGTTTGTTTGTAATTTTACGAGTTAACATATCAGTAAAGCGGTATCAGGAGAATGAGATCTCTCAGAAATTAGATCTCATTTCTAATCAGTTGAATCAATTTATTGACACACACTTCATTACACTTCATGAAATCGGATCTAAACCACTGCTAGTCCAGGCAGTCATGCAGCCGGAAGATAACATGGGTACATTAACAGATTATTTTCTGGATATGCATGTACTTGGTAGAAAATATGACACTGTATTGGTGGATTTCTCAGGAACTCACATTTACAGTAATGAGGAGACGGAACAGAAGGATTCCGGCTTGGAACTGTGGTTCACTTCACTGGCCGCAAAACACCAGAATTTGTTTCTGGGAACATTATTAAGTGTTACTGGTCCTAAGTGGCTTTTGTCGGTACCGGTCAGGTATAATGGTGAATTTGAAGGTGCTATTCTCATAAAAGTGCCGGTATACGAATTCATCTCATTATCAGGAATAGACGTTGAGCCAACTGAATTTAAAATTTGTTTCATAACTGATGATGGAAATAAATCGGTTATTGGTGGAGAGGAATATAAATCATCTATTTCAAAACAATTGAGTCTGCCACATTTTGGACTGAGAATCAATTTTACCCACAATTTAGATTCTTTTAACAATGACAGGTTTATAATATTTGTAGAGATCGGATTGATCATCAGCTTTCTTTTTATTACTAACGGAGTTATTTTTCATTACTTTTCCAAGCTCCTATTTATTAGACCAATAAAGGAGATTAAGAGGTCCGCACAGGCATATGGAATGACAGGAGAGAAGATTGTCGTTAATCGACACCACACAATTGATGAGTTTGCTGAGCTTGCTGATATATTTAATAATATGTTGAATGCGGTACATTACCGTGAGCGCTCCTTAGACTTAGCTAATAAGCAAATCAACATAATTATGAACACTGCAGTTGATGGCATTCTCACCATCGATTCCAATGGTGTTATCTTATCTGCTAATCGCTCCTGTGCAGAAATAATGAGAATTGAGGTTGACCAGCTGATTGGGCAGAACATCAGCAGGTTTAATTTGCGAATAGATGATATCACAGGTGGTGATGTGGTAAGTAAAGGCCCGCATATGGTGAGCCGCAGTGGCATAAAAAGTGCTCAAATCTGTGAACAAATAATATGCAATAACGACCAGGTAGAGATATTCGTGGAAATGTCTATAGCAAAAATGCAAGTGGGTTGTGACGATCAGTATACATTGATAATTCGAGACATTACAAAACGTAAGGAGAGCGAGGAAAAACTTTCAAAATCACACAGAATGGAATCGCTCGGGCGGATGTCTGCCGGTGTTTTTCATGAGATATTAAATCCTGTAAACATCATATCATGCGGTATCCAATCACTGTTAATAGATGAGAAAACAGATACGAAAATAAAGGAAGATCTAGAGATCTTTCAAGGGGAGATAGATCGCATTACTAAAATAACAAGAGGGATGCTGGATTTCTCAAGGTCTAATACCAATGAGACTGAGAAATGCTTAGTTAATGATATTGTTAAAGAGGCATTAAGCGTTCATAGCCCAGAGCTTAGACTAAAAAGAATAGAAGTTGTTGAGAACTACTCTGATAATATACCGGTTTGTAAACTAAACAAGTATTCATTGAGGCAGGTATTCTTAAATATAATAAATAACGCAAAAGATGCAATGGACGGTGGTGGGATATTAGAGATTAGTACAAAATTAATAAAAAAACCAGCAAATAAATCCCTAATAAGGATAAAATTTTCAGATACGGGTAGTGGTATTTCTAGCGAAATAATTGGAATGGTGTTTGACCCGTTTTTTACCACTAAAGCTGAAGGCGAAGGGACAGGTCTTGGTCTGAGTGAATCATACAAGATTGTTGAAGCTCACGATGGGGTTATGCATGTTGAAAGCACGCTGGGAGAGGGGACTTGTTTTGTAATTGATTTACCTTTGCACTAACTAGATGAAGTATCAAAAACCTTAGTATAGAAAATGAAGTAGATACAAATGTCAAAATAACAGATGTACTAAACAAAAAATGTGTGCAACACTGAACATTTATACTGCACCCCATTAAGTAAGCAGGTGTAATTTACTCCATAATAACACCATAACTTAAGAAAGGGTAATTTATGCCAGAAAAAAGAAACAAGGCAGAGCAAATAATACATACGCTTAGAGCGATTGAAGTGGAGTTGTCAAAAGGAAACAAACTTGTGGATATCTGTAGGAAGCTGGGTTTTAAACAATATGCATACTATCGTTGGCGTAAAAGATATGGAGGAATGAAGATTGAACAAGCTAAACGATTCAATCTTGAGGAATTATTTTGTATAGATATTGTCAGATAGGTTTTTGCGAGGAACACCTGAAATATTAATCTAGTTATATCATTTGATAAAACTTATCTATATGTGGGTAGGCAACTAATCTGTTTAGATTTTACAGCTTAATTAAAGCGTTGTTTTGATTACAAAATGCGAGTACGCCACGAGGTTCATTGTGATAGAATCAATAGAACGAAGTCAATACGCAGTCAAAGTAATGGTAAATAACAGGAAGCAACAGTAACTACCAGAATTAAGATTTTGTTGTAACCTTATGTGTAATAGGTGATAGCATCATAACAGACGTAAAATAAAGCACTTAGAATATTAATAAAATTGGCTTGTTCTTACTCGACAAGCAAGGGGTCAATGGTCCGAGTCCGGTATCGCCCATATTACCATATAAGGAGTTATGATAAGTTGCGGATGAAGGAATCCTGAAAGGTGTGACCATTTTGTGACTTAAATTATTGAGGGGCTCTGGTAATTCAAATTACCATGCCCTTTTTTATAAATCGCTAAACAAATCTTGAATCCACTGCGCTAGCCCTGCTTTATCTTACGAACCCAATCCTCGGTAGTTCACGTAGAATGAAATTTTCGAATTTTATGTTTGTTTTAGCCAGTGAATAAACAATTCTGTTTATCCGGCAGAAGCGAGCCAGTCGCTGGTTATGTTCTTCCATAGCAGCTTTATATTTTTTTCTATTTGCTTCTGAAAAATTAATATTCATTTTCTGGTTTGTTTCAACATCTACCACCTGATTTTTGTTTCCTTTGCCAAAGGGATCGAGTTCCGTTTCCCCCAGAATTTGTATAACCTTAATATCAAAATTCTTGAATCTTAAGTAATTGAATCCCTTTGTATAAACTTCCGGTTTCATCATAAAATCAGATATGACAACAACCGTACCTCTTCTCCCTTTTACTTCATGTATATACTTTGAAATATAATCAACAAAATCCAGTTCACCTTGTGGTATCAGTTTTTTTAAAAAGTCCGCTATCACAAATATATTCTCTTTTTGCTGAAAAAATGGTGTCCTGTTTTGAGAAATCTTATCCGTATTGACCATTGTTGCCAGTCTCACACTGTTTTTACTTGATAATGCAATATAACTCAGGGCGATTACAAGGTCTTTTGCATAATCAAATTTTTTGTCTTCTTCGGGAAACTGCATCGATCGGCTCACATCGAACAATATGTGAACTGATAATTCCTCTTCTTCCTTAAAGGTTTTTATTAATAGCTTGTCAAGACGGCCATAAACATTCCAATCAATATACCTGAAGTCATCTCCGGGCATATATTCCTGATAATCGGCAAATTCGATACTGGTACCTTTCTTGTTAGCTGCCTCATAATTACCCTTTCTTACCCCACCATACGTTTTCTTACACTCCAGGCATAGGGAATCAAGTTTTTTCAGGAATTTACCGTCAAAGATATCTCCAAGCATATAACCGGCCTCACTAATCTCTCGATAAAACTTTATAGATAATATACCGCTTTAGGATAAAATTTTGATTATAAACGATTTAATTTGATCTACTTCTCTAATTTCTCTAATATTTTCTCAATGATATGCTGTGATTTAATATTATCTGCATCAGCCTCAAAATTTAAAAGCATCCTATGATTTAGCGCTGACACAGCAACCTTATTTACATCTCCTTCATATATGTTAGGCCTACCATCTAAAAGTGCATTTGCCTTGGCCGCCAAAGTCACCGCCTGTGCACCACGCGGACCTGCCCCATAGGTAACATAACGTCCTGTGAGATCTGAGATATTATCCCCATCAGTAGTTGGATTCTGCATGCCTTTGCTGTCAGGATGAGATGCCAATATAATACCGGTAATATAATCTTCCATCTCAGACGAAACCAAGACTTCACGTACCAGTTTTCTCATCTCGGCAACCCTTGTAACTGCTGTGTCAGGATCGAAGACGGGTTTGATAGTGTAGCTTTCATTGATCGTTGTTTGCCTGAGGATCTGCTTAAGGTCATCGAACTTTGGAAAAGGAATGTATAATCTGAAGAAAAACCTGTCCATCTGCGCCTCCGGCAGGGTATAAGTACCTTCCATCTCAATCGGATTCTGAGTCGCCATAACAAAGAATGGCTCTCTCAATCCGTGTGTCTTTCCTGCAACAGTTACCTGTCTTTCCTCCATGGCTTCCAGCATGGCCGATTGTGTCTTTGGCGTTGCACGGTTAATTTCGTCTGCCAGCAAAACATTAGTAAAAAGAGGACCTGGTGTAAATTCAAACTCTTTTCTACCGCCACCTTTTTCCACAACAATCTGGGTACCCGTAATGTCTGCAGGCATCAAATCGGGTGTAAACTGTATTCTCTTAAAATCAAACCCAAGTGCTTTGCTTAAAGACTTAACCAGAAGAGTTTTCCCCATACCCGGAACACCCTCAAGAAGAACATGTCCTTTTGCAAAGAAGGCTATTAAGACCTTTTCAACAATGTCCCTGTTACCTACTATTACCTTACCAATTTCTTCAGTTATACTATCGAAATCTGTTTTGAATCTGTCTATTTCTTTTTTTATATCGCTTACTTCTTCGCTCCTGTGTGTATTTGGCACTTTTTACTCCTTGTCAGAATGGATCTTCTTGATAATATCTTCATATTCTAATGGAATTGAAGTCTTCCTTATTGCATCGTCTTCCGCCTGCTCTTCACTACGTGTCACTTTATCATCATAATCTACTGATGGAAGTTTCCTTCTCTTTCTGGAAGGTTTACCTTTGCCGGTAGACACCGTTTCTCTTAATGTCCCAAGTTCGTCTTCTTCTCCCTCTATTCTCATGTTCATGTCTTCCACATTTCCTGGTAGTTCCTTTCTCTCCTGTTCACCAGAATATAAATTTCCTCCAGGTTTATCTCCAGCAGGGACATTTTTTTCGTCAGTACCTGCCATTTCCTCTCCAGACAGTTTCTTTCTATTATTTTTTGTTTCTTCATGCTGCAACGCATTCTGCTCTTCCTGACCATTACTACCCTCCGAGCCGTCCTTGGAATCCATTCCCATATCCTTCTCCAGGGCGGAAATTTGAGAAGACAAACCATTCATCTGATCTGCTATTCTGCTTTTCAAATCAGAGCCGCTCTGCGTACCTCCTTTATCGCCTTCGCTATTACCCTGCTGTTGCCCATCTTGTTTCTGCATTGAATCCCCAGTACCTTCAGCAGATTCACCTTGACCCGTATTCCCACTTTTGCCAGCCATTTGAGAAGAAGTTTTATCACCGGGTTCTTCACCTTGACCACCTTCAGATCCTTTTGAACCCTGCTGTTGCTGGGCAGTTTTCGAGCCTCCCGGTTCTGCTCCTGCTTCGTTACCTTCTCCATCTGCAGTCATGGCAGCCCCAGCACTTTGTGATTCGCCTTGACTACCTGATCCATCTTGAGTGGTTTGTTCGGGATCTTCCGATTCTGCCCCTGGCTTTTTATCCTGTCCGGATGCTAGCTCAGCACCTTTCGGATCTGGAGTCTCCCCCTCGCCTTCCTGACCTTTTTTACCAGCTTGTTCAGAACCATCCTGTCCGGCTCCCGACTCCTTATCCTGACCAGACGCTAGATCAGCATCTCCTGTTTTTTGTGTTCCTCCCTGATCACCCTGTCCCTCTTGCCCCGCTTGTTCGGAACCATCCGAACCGGCTCCTGACTCTTTATCCTGACCAGACGCGAGATCAGCTCCTCCTGATTCTTGAGTTTCCCCCTGACCTTCCTGGCCCTGTTGGGTCGTTTGCTCAGAACCTTCCGTTCCTGCCCCAGACTCCTTATCTTGACCAGATGCTAGATCATCACCTCCCGATTCTTGTGTTTCTCCTTGATCATCCTGCCCCTTTTGCCCCGCTTGTTCGGAACCATCCGATCCGGCCCCTGATTCCTTATCCTGACCTGATGCCAGATCAGCTCCTCCCGATTCTTGTGTTTCTCCTTGATCATCCTGTCCCTCTTGCCCCGCTTGTTCGGATCCATCCGATCCGGCCCCCGACTCCTTATCCTGACCGGACGCAAGATCTGCTCCTCCTGATTCTTGAGTTTCCCCCTGACCTTCCTGGCCCTGTTGGGTCGTTTGCTCAGAACCTTCCGTTCCTGTCCTAGACTCTTTATCTTGACCGGACGCAAGATCATCACCTTCTGCTTCTTGTGTTCCCCCCTGACCTTCCTGGCCCTTCTGGTCCGCTTGTTCAGATCCATCAGATTCGGTCCCCGACTCTTTATCCTGACCGAACGCTAGATTATCACCTCCAGATTCTTGAGTTTCCCCTTGCCCTTCCTGGCCCTCTTGACCCGCTTGTTCGGAACCATCCGTTCCTACACCTGACTCTTTATCCTGACCGGACGCAAGATCAGCTCCTCCTGATTCTTGAGTTTCCCCCTGACCTTCCTGTCCCTTTTGGCCCGCTTGTTCGGAACCTTCCGACCCTACTCCTGACTCTTTATCCTGACCGGATGCAAGATCAGCTCCTCCTGATTCTTGAGTTTCCCCCTGACCTTTCTGGCCCTTTTGGGCTGTTTGATCTGAACCATCCGATTCAGCTCCGGACTCTTTGTCCATACCTGTTTCTTGTATATTCTCTGTACCAGAACTAGTTGAAGTTGATTGCTCACTACTCGTAGACTTGCTATCTTTTTGTCCTGAATCTGAAGTATCTTTCTGTTCTCCTTGTGTTACTTCATCTCTGCTATCCCTACCGGAATCTTGTTGTTGAGTAGCTGATTGCTGCTCTTTGCCTGTACCGGAAGAGGAAGACTC
>Ga0209141_1000574_pt1 | contig 25827 bp, 17 predicted proteins | sample SaaInlLV_10m_DNA_2_FD_184676 | JGI IMG/M metagenome (GOLD analysis project Ga0209141, IMG submission 184676) | Marine microbial communities from expanding oxygen minimum zones in the Saanich Inlet - Saanich Inlet SI074_LV_150m_DNA (SPAdes) (version 2) | ecosystem: Environmental > Aquatic >... | reverse complement strand
GCTGATCAAAACAACGATTACCAGCTTCCATATGGAATGTCGGTATTTTTCTACGCTTGGCAGGTAGGAGCGCCATACAACTATTAGTGTCGCCCAAAACAAGCATGGCCTCTGGCTCAACTTCTGCCAAAACCTTATCAACTTTGATAATTACATTACCAATAGTTTCGGCACCAGTCGCTCCGGCAGCGCCTAAAAAATAATCTGGCTTTCTAATTCCTAGATCATCAAAGAATATTTCATTCAATTCATAATCATAATTCTGTCCCGTATGAACCAAAATATGTTCACAATGCTTATCAAGTTTTTTCAAAACACATGCAAGACGAATAATTTCTGGACGTGTGCCTACTACTGTTACTATTTTTAATTTTTTCATATCTTATTTATTTTTATACCTTGTAAGCTATGGTATCAGGATTATCAGGATCGAAAATTTCATTTGCCCAAAGCATAACTACCATCTCTCCTGTACCAATATTAGTAATATCATGAGACCACCCTGGTACGGTTTCAACAATTTTCAGTTTATTTCCAGAGGTGACAACCTCATGAGTTTCATTAGAAACAATATGTCTAAAACCAAACTTTGCCTCACCCTGAATAACTAAGAATTTTTCAGTTTTAGAATGGTGGTAATGGCCGCCTCTAGTCACTCCTGGCTTTGCAGTAAAAAATGAAAATTGGCCACTATCTTTAGTTTTTAGCATTTCTGCAAACATTCCTCGCTCATCACCATATGAGGGTATTGAATAGGAAAATTGCTCAGGAGAAAGATAACTTACATAGGTTGAATATAATTTACGAATCAATCCATCTCCAACCCTCTCTGAAATAAGAGAATCTCGACTCTCTCTAAATATTTTAATCTGATCAGCTAAATCACCTAATTTAATTTTATACTCTGGCTGCACTGACAACTCTTTTTTGTCATCCTTCGCTCCTTGTATTATCTTAACAAACTCTTCAACCACGTCATCTATATAGACTAAATTTAGTTCAAAATCTGGATTATTCACTTGGATAGGTAAATCATGACTTATATTGTGACAAAAAGTCGCCACAACAGAATTATAGTGAGGTTTACACCACTTGCCAAACACACCAGGTAGGCGATACACGTATACAGGACAACCTGTATCAATCTCAAGTTCTTTCACAACAACCTCGGCATCTAACTTACTCTTACCATATGCATTGTCAAGCTCGGCTTGAGTAGATGATGCTAAGATAATAGAGGTATTTTTACCTGAAGAGCGCACAACATCACAAATAAATGAAGTCAATCCAGCATTAACAACATCAAAGTCTTTCTCGTCTTTAGGTCTATTCTCCCCCGCCAAGTGAACAACATAATCAACATCTTTAATAAGCCTTTCTAAGTCTTGAGTTTTGTTCTTGCGGGCATAGGTTACAACTTGAATATCTAATTCATTCAAACGAACAATTAAATTCTTACCGATAAAGCCATATGCCCCTGTAACCAATACATTCATATTATTCTTCAGGATCTATAATTTCACCTTTTGCGGCAGCCTTGATAAACCTTAGCTTGTTTAATAACAACTTCATGCTTTCAACATCTAATCGTTCTGTATTGTCTGAATTATACTCACCTGCATTTGTAATGCCTTCCTCCCCGATATCTACATATTTAGCATAATTTAGATCTCTAAGGTCTGGTGGAATTCTATAATAACCGCCCATATCAATAGCACATGCCATTTCTTCTCTAGATAATAATGACTCGTATCGCTTCTCTCCGTGTCTTGTGCCAATAACACGAGTTGGGTAATTGGGTTTGCCCATTAATTCACATAATGCTTGTGTCATAATTCCAACTGTTGCTGCGGGCGCTTTTTGTACAAAAATATCGCCAGGCCTTCCATTACTAAAAGCAAATAAAACTAAATCAACCGCATCATCTAAAGTCATCATAAAGCGCGTCATATTCGGATCAGTAAGCGTTAACTCTTTATCTTCATGAATAAGTTCTACAAAAAGTGGAATAACCGATCCTCTGGACGCCATCACGTTACCGTATCTTGTACAACAAATAATGGTTGAATCACCACCTTGGCGTGATTTAGCAACGATAACCTTTTCCATCATTGCTTTAGAAATACCCATAGCATTAATTGGATACACTGCCTTATCTGTACTCAAGCAAATAACCTTTTTAACATTTGCATTAATGGCAGCTGTTAAAACATTTTCTGTACCTATTATGTTGGTCTTTACAGCTTCAATAGGATGAAACTCACAAGAGGGGACCTGCTTAAGAGCTGCCGAATGAAATATATAATCCACACCTCTAACTGCATTCATAATTGATTCGTAATCCCTAACATCGCCAATATAAAATTTAAGCCGATCATCGGCATATTTTCTCCTCATATCGTCTTGCTTTTTCTCATCTCGACTAAAAATTCTGATTTCCTTAATGTCTAAGTCTAAAAACATTCGCAAAATAGCATTTCCGAAAGACCCTGTGCCACCTGTAATTAGTAATATTTTTTTATCAAACATAATTTATTTCCTATTTTTTATATATTCATTCATATTGGTAATAACCTCATCCCAAGTCTTTAATTTTTTTTTGGTTAAATTATCTCGATAGACATGAATAATGGGATGAAATACAGTATCCAAGCAATCTAAAACTTCCATTATAGAACCTTGTAATAACTCACAATGTGGGGGTATTTTAGAAATAAAGGACTCTTCAGCAAAAAAAATTCCTTCTGATGCTGCATTCCATGAGTTTTCAATTTTTGAACTATTTATATAAAATCTAGCTCTATATAATAAAGCAAAGACTGCATCATGACCAATCACCCCTTTCAAATCCACTTGAGGGTCATTTTTTATAAATAATGGAATTGTGCCAATATCGCCAATAATCACCAATTTTAATTCTTTATTTTTTACTCTTAGATATCTATATATTTTATAAGAATCTAAAATATTTTTGTGATGATATGTCCCTATTACAATAGCAATATTTTTTACAGGATTGATATCTAATGGGTTAGAGATAAAATCAATTTCATTATCTGATCCATTAGGAGAAATGCATGCCTTTTTATTACCCTTATCGCCCATCAAGTTTAAAGAAAACTGGGATTCTGCACTGATAATATTGGCATTTTTAAGGCCCATTTTAATTAGTCGGCCAAGCCACCATAACTCAACCCCCCTTCCAAAAGGAATGTTGTACGATAATACATTATGGAATGGCAATACATTGCTCAAATGAAACCAATTAATATCTGCAAAGTTATGCTTTATTGGTATATTATAGGAATAATAAAAGTCACACCGCCTCATCTCTATAATAGAGTCATGGATATAATTTTGATTATTTATAAACTTTTCTATTCGGCTAACATCAACATAAAAATAGTTATTGTTAGAGTATTGACTCATAATTTTCTCAACTTTACTGTTAACAATAAAACAAGCTCCGCCTTTATTATTAAACCACTCAGAGAATGCGACTAGTCTTTTCAAGCCACCTCCAGAATAAGAGGAGGAGAAATTAAATAAAAAATTTTTATACACCATATTTTAATCTTTCCCCATTAATGTTGATAAAAGAACACATCTAATTTAAAATACAAATCCGAACAATCTTTCAAATCAATAGCCTCAATATTTAATAATAATAGACTATCACAATTAAATTTCTTTATAAATAAATCATGTTACAGTATCAAAATTATTATTTTGACATGCTCTTCTATTTAACACCATTCAGTTTTTTTAACAAATACTCATTGACATCAATGAAGGAGGTAACATCAATTATATTGCTCAATATTACAATATTGGCTTTTGATAGTGGAATCTCTTTAGAGTAAATATTTCTGGTGGCAATACAGTAACCATTTTTAGATAAATTTTTTAAAATATTCGACAAGGATTGACCCTTACCGCTCCCTATGTTAAGAATGTTAATATCTATAGATGAGTCTAGAAGAAGTTTTTCATAAATATTAACAACATCATTAATATGAATAAAATCTCTTACAGAGTTCCCATTATTAAATATAGTTAATACTGCTTTACTCAGATAACAATCATAGATTTTATGAATAATTGAGAATTCATCATTTCCACCATACATATTAAACACCCTTACAACTGTAAGATTCAGATTATACTGGAGGCATATCTGTTCTAGAAATTGCTCATTAAGATGCTTAAGTGAGGATGGAATACTAACTGGACATGGCTGATATTCTTCATTTGTTATTGAACTATTTCCATATACAGAGCTGCTACTAGTGTAAATAATCTTGTTGATTTTTGCACTAGTATCAATCAAATATTTCAATACTCTTACTGTTAAGGATATTGAGATTTCCACATAGAGAAGTGGGTTTTCAAATGATTTTAATTGCGTTGAGGGTTGGAAATTATTAAAAACCACATTGACTTCCATCCCATTATATTTATTTAATTGGAAAAGTGATTTCAATAAAGATTCTGAAGACAGTAAGTCAACAGTGTGCAATCTCTTAGAAAGAATGTAAGATAGGTTACTTCTTTTTCCTATGACTATTGTTGTTATCTTATTAATATTTTTCATATTATTACTAAACCGCCTTATTATACTTCCTTAATTACCCTAATGTAATCATCCCATTTTTAACAACCGCTAAAAATAGAATCTCCGTTGTTTAAATAGCCTCAAGTAGCTTTCTTGGTGGAATCCCACCAATCGAACTATAAGGTCGTTCGTTATTATATACCCACATGTAGTGGTCCGTTAATCTTGGACACATTTCAAGCCACTTTTTCCAATTCAGCCATCTTCTGAGCGGGTGTCATATACCCAATCGCCGAGTGGATCCTTTTGTAGTTATAAAAGTAAATATAACTCTCTACATTTTGTACAACTTCATAGTGATTTGCAAAACTTTGGTGTTGTATTGTTGGCAAGCCTTGTTCAGTTTGGAAATCATATTACTTACTGACTGTCCATAGCGAACAAGGCTGTTGCCTTTTTTAATATCTCGTTATCCCGTTTAGCTCGCCACAATTGCCTCTTAAGTGATTGAATCTCTTGCTGTTCAGGCGTCATTGCTTTGCCACTTGTAGGTGTTTGACCATTAAGCTCTGCTAGGTATTGCTTCTTCCACCTGGCAACAGCTGTTGGGCCTGCGCCAGATATCTCAATTATTTGTCTATTGGTGTAGCCTTTATTGATCATTAGTTTGACATAATCTAGCTTTTGTTCAACGCTAAACATACGCGTTACTTCCTGGTTTTTTTGTTGTGTCATTACTGACCTCCTTATAGTTTGTATTATAAGGCTATCTTTGTGTCCAAGTTTGTCAGACCACTACAATTCGAAGTCAAGTTTTGTTGAAATATTTGAGAATCATAATTTTGATTTGGTTTTCTATATGAGTGGTAACCCATATCCTTAGATTTATGACGTGCAACAAACTATTACTCCTGTAGTGTCAACCTACTTGCCGCATTAGTCAAAACTAAATTATGGTATGCATCATCAAATTCCATTTATGGTAAGACCACGCATGATTTTTATCAAAAGGCTGTTAGTGGTTCTCCCACACTAGAGATACTAGGAGCGGGGAAAGAGCCACGAGATTTATGCTATGTAGCTGATCAGGTTGCCAGAATTAAAATATTAGCCGAACGCCTTAAACCATTAGGTGAGATTTACAATGTTGGCAATGGAACATACATAAGTACCTATGATATTGCCAGAGAAGTTTTAAATATTACAAAAATATCTAAAACTATTAGTGTATTAAATGCTGTAAGAGGATTTGATGGATATAAATGGCGGGCATGTACTAAAAAGTTCTCTGCTGTTGCGAACAATCCCATTACAGATTTTTCTGTCGCCCTTAAAAGCACTATTGACAGTTACAGACAGGATGAAAATTAGTCAAGATTAGCTAGATCTTACTAATAATTTAGTTAATAGCGTCTTTTAATATATCTTAAAATGAATAAATTTTAATTGAAAATTTTTAAAAAATATTAGTATTATGGATAATTCAAATCGTACAAGAGTTTTATTTGTGCCTGATTCATTTTGGGGGGTGGATTCAGGTCATCGCTCGTCCCAATATACATTGAAGGTTTTGACAAAAATAGGGTATGAAGTTGCCGTATATGCTATGAAAGATAAGCAGACTAAGTTACAGGTAGATGAATTTAAGAAAAGTGGCTGCAATTATTATGAACAAACTCCCTATAGCTTCAAGCATCAATTTCTTAAGGCTAGAGTTTATAATGAGTTCTCAAAAATTATAAAAGAATTTAAACCTGATGTTGTATTGTATATCGGTTCAATTGCCAACAAGACGTCAATAGATTACTGTATAAAGCATAAGGTAGATTATGCTGTACTTCCATTAACTAACGAATATTATTGCGTAAAGAATTTTGCTGGACGAGAAGAGGGGTCGTGTTATAAGTGCTTGAACGGAAATTATTTCAATGCTATTATTTTTCGTTGTCTTGGTAAGAGGACGCACGTTCTTGAATATGTGAAAAAGATATTGCAGCTAATCCTTTCAAAGGATAGACTGTTAAAAGCAACATATGTTTTAGGCTATAGTATAGACCAGTTATCTTTACTAGAACATTACGGCGTTAATAGAAATAAATGCCATCAAATACCAGTGTTATTTGACCCTGCAACTGTTTCTAAGAATGAGAATGTTATTGAAGATTATTTTGTTATGTCTGGGCAGTGCATTACAGCTAAAGGGTGGCATATTGTTAAACTGATTATCGAAAAGACCCCTCAAGTAAAATACAAACTAGTTATTTTTAATACTAGCATTGCTAATGAGTATGTTGATAAATATGGATTGCATGATAATATTGAGTTAGGACAGATTGAAGTTGTTTCTGAAGTGAAAGATCATGTTGATTTTGTATCTATTATTTCAAAAAGTAAAGGGGTTCTGGTGCCATCTTATTATCCAACAACTGGGGAATTTGTCCTTCTAGAGAGTCTTGGAATGGGTAAGGCAATAATTGCATTTAATTCTGGAGTGCACCATGAAATTCTCCAACATAAAAAAAATGCAATGGTTTCAAATATTGGCGATTTAAATGATTTTGCATCCAATATCATAGAAGTTAGTAATAATAAAGTTCTTCGCTCGTCACTATCAAAAGGTGCTCAATTGCTTTATAAAGAATTAACATCGACGGATAAATTGAGAAAAAATATACCTTTTTAAGATACTATTATGAAAAAATTAAAAATATTTCTTGTTTTGGGTAATGCTGCTACCGGGGGTGTTGATAGTAAAATTATGATGCGTAATATATATGATACATTAGTTAATATGGGTCATAAAGTTACATTAGTGCCTTTTGCCGACATGATGAAGAAATATAATCCATTGGTCCACATGGGGCAATCTAGGAAGGAGTATCTTTCTAGTGAAATTTTAAAATCTTACAGACACAATAAGAAAAAAGTTACGTATGACATATTCTTTTCATTTTTGGCTGAATCTGTGATAATTCCAGAGATGTTTGAAGAGCTAAAAGGTGAGATATATACGATTAACTATACGACAAATTACCATCAATTCGAGCAACTACATAAAAATATTTCACCGCATATTTCATTAAATACTTATATTAGTCTGCCCCATAAAAAAGCTTATGATGAAGTAGGGGCGAATAGCTATTGGCTTCCTATGGCAGCAAACCCAGAATTCTATAATGCGAAAAATCACAATCTATCATATGAGGCTTCCTTTGTGGGCTCTGCATACGCATTTCGGCAAAATCATATATGGCGAATTTTGCAAAATGATATTAACATAAATGTTTTTGGACCAGGGTGGCTGCACAATCGGAACTCTAAAAAAATCATCAAAGATTACATTAGGCAATTGCGTTATCCTTTTCTAGGAAATGAGGATAAAATTAGGGATCTTGATAAGAACTTGAGAGGAGTAATAATTAACTTGTTAAATCAGAAATATCCAGATAAGATTGGCGGGGTATTATCAGATGTCGATATGGTTAAGGTGTATGCAGGATCTAAAATTGTATTAAACATACAAGAGTCAAGAAAGAACAATGACATTATTTGTCCTGAGGTCTTATATGGTGCTAATTTTAGAGATTTTGAGGTGCCAATGTCAGGATCTCTTTTACTAACCCAATTTTCTGAAGAACTTCTACTCCTTTATGACGCAGAAAAGGAAATAGTGACATTTAAAAATGAATATGAAATGATTGATAAGATGAAGTTTTATTTAAATAATAATCAGCAAAGAAAGAAAATAGCAGATGCGGGACATAAAAGGGCTATAAATGAACACACATGGGAACATAGGTTTAATGAGTTATTCTCATACATTTCTTTATAAATCGAAAATTTCTTTTTTAATTTGTTTGAGTTTAAAAAAATAAAATATTGAAAATCAATTTAATCAAAAATAATAAAGTTAAGAGCGCAACTTATAATTATATCTTTAATTTTGCTAGTTTTTTCTTTGCAATACTAACATCTCTACTACTGATCCCATTCTATCTTGAATATATTAGTCTTTCAGATTATGGCGCGTGGATTGCTTCGTCTGCTGCAATAGGAATAATAGGTTTATTAGATCCTGGTATTGGCACAATACTAACACAAAGATTGTCAGTTTTTTATGAACTCAAGGAGGATGATAAATTTTCTGATTTACTTAATGTCGCTATATTTATAGGCTTGGGAATGCTTGTGGTTTCCGTTATTATCGGACTTCTCTTTATAGAGCTGGCGATAGGGGTAATGAAGTATAGTGGTGACATGAGTAATGACATTTATATAGGCTTGATTTATGTTGTTCTCGCAGTGTCAATAACACCCCTAACTACAATTGTGGGATCGGCTTTACAGGCTCGACATGATACTTTGTATGCTGGAATTTCTCTACTAGTATCAACACTATTAACTATCATCGTTTTAATTGTTGGTTTTATAACAGGGTACGGTATTGCAACATTAGGATTTGCAACATTTATTATTACTATCTGTAATTTGTTAATACAATCTTACAGGTTGATTACATCTGGTGGAGTTAAGAACATTTTTCAAGTATGTCCAAGAAAAGAATTGGCAATTGATATTATGAAAAGATCTTCATATTTGTATGTTCCAAAAGGGGGTTATATTGTCGCCAATAACGCAGAAGTTGTCCTAATTGGCGCCCTAATTTCCAGTGAAATGTCGGCAGTTTATCTAATATCAAAGAAGATTTTTCAATTAACATCAATGCTTATTGATAGAATTGGTACAGCAGTATTTGCAGGTGCATCTGGGGTGTTTTCATCTAATGAAAACGCTCGGAAAAATAATGCATTAAATAAAATTCTATTCATGTCTATATTAATTGGCTCAACAGGCGTGGCATTTAGCTTTGGAATTGGTGAGCAGTTTATAAAAATATGGATCGGTGAAAGTGCATATGCAGGAAACTTGCTATTCGCTCTTATAGGGTTTGCTGTTCTATTTGAGTCGAGGTCTGCACTATTAAGAACTTTATTGATAGCTAGCAACTTGGTGGAACGGGTGGCAATTATTCACTCTTTAGAAATTTTTCTGAAAATAGGAATTATGTGGATCACTATCAGCAGTTTAGGGGTAGCAGCCATTCCGATAGCAGCAATTATTACGTCACTCATTGTTATTTTATACTTTGATAATGTTATCCTTGAAAAATTCGAAACGACTAACATTCATACGTTGTATCCTGGAATTATCCCAATGCTAATTAACCTGTTAATAGGTATTATTTGGATGTTGTTATACAAATATAGTGAATCATTAGCCTTTTCAATTCTGGAAATGATAGTTTTTGCAATAATTACAATAATGGTGTCACTATTCACAAAATCATCAAGAAATCTTATTAAAGAAATATTCAGTAGATTTAAATCAGGTCCGAACAAGTAATGCAGAATATTTATGACAATAAATCTAAAATATATAGACAATTATTCATCTTACTTTCGTCAATCTTTGTATTTTATATGGCTCTTTCTCCATCTGGAAACAGCACTGGAAATCTACTTAGCGTTTTAATTGCATCTTTTGCTGGGGCTGTGTCAATTATATATACTATATTATTGTTATCACCACCCCAAAAGTATAAGGTTTTAACCATAACTCTAGGCTTCTATCTGGTAAAGATTGGTGTAGGCATTTTTGTTTACATATTTTTTATTGACACAACTTATTTCAGCTCAAATACTGATTCCTTAGATTATATATGGGAGTATGAGTGGATGCATAAATCTCTTATAGAGATATCGAATCAATGGAACGAAAGGTATCCATTGTATATCTCAGATCATTTCATACAAGTTAATAAGAATGCATATATATTTCAATTATTTGGAGGATTGTATTATTTCGGAGGGACGCACGCACTAAATATTGCCCCATGGAATGCATTTTTTATGTTTTTGTCATCAATGTTGATATATATTCTCACATTGTCAATGTGGGGTAATTCTAAATTTGCACTAACTGCTCTTGTGGTTTCAAGTCTACAGCCTATTCATTTAATCTCCTCGTCATTTGATCGACATTCTGTTGGACTTTTCTTAGTATTGCTATCATTTTTTTTGATTACTTACACTTCTCGCAAGGCCCTAATAAATATTTTTCTAATGTTTATCGCAGGCGTTATTGCATCTGGTATGAGAAAGCCGTACTTTGTTATTCCAATAATAGTATTCATTTACAAGGCAGTAGATGGTCGATTAAATCAAAGAAATATTTTGATATCTATTTTGATTGTTGTAATCGCTTTAATTACTTTGTATGCCACGTATGACATTGTTTTTTCTAGATTTATTGGAGTAGATTCGCCGCGTATTGTCGATAAAATATACCAATTTCCAAAATTATTGATTAGGTCAATTTTTGGTGTTTTTCCTTGGAATCAAATTTTTGATCCTGTTCCAAGTAGAGAAATTCTTTTTCAATATATGTTGCAAGCGCCATACAATATTACAATGGTTTATTTTTCATTCAGATTTCTTTTAACTCATAAGGTATCAAGAAATATTAAGAGCGTATTTTTGTACGTTGCACTCTTTTATCTGAGCGGCGTTATTGCCACGGAAAATCATATTGACTACCTGTCAATGTCCATTCCATTGCTTGCGATTATTGTGTCACGATACCCTCTTGTTAGAGTATTAATAGTGTATGCTTCTTGGATAGGTGTATTTATACTTGGAAGCGCGGTATATACAATGTTGGGTTTATATGGATCTGGTAATATTTTTTAATTACTATAGATTGTTAATTTGGAACAAAATATTATTTACTCCGGACGATCAAATAAACTGTTAATGATAATTAGATAATAGCTTGTTTACTTTGAGTGTGCTATTATTCATTATAAAATCCGGTCAATTGATTTCAGTTTGAAAAATTAGAGTATTCAATGTAATATTATGATTGCAACAGAGGAACCCCCAGGTATTGAATTAATGTATATTCAGCCAGGTAATCAAACACAAAATGTTTATATTGAACGATTTAGCAGAATAGCAATAAGTGAATGGTTGAAATGCCAAAAATTTAGCCACCCAGTAGATGTGGATATATAATAACGAGCAATTCCATAGTTCGATTAGTGAGATTTCACTAAGAAAGCTATTTAAAAACGCAGACTCTATTTTTGTGGTTGTTAAGAATTATAGTACCCCAACAAATTAACGGACCACTACACAAGATGCAATTGAGAAAAAAATTAAGGTGGGTGGTCAAATCCCCCAGTAGTTACAATGATTATTTATTTAATGAAATTGAGTTGTCTGAAAAATACGATTTGATAGTTTCCTATGAAGAGGACAGTCTATCAATATATCCCTGGAAGGAGAAAGTAGTTAATGTATATAAAAAGGATGGTAAAAATAAGTTCCTACGTAAGTTTCATTTATTGATTAGTGCTTTTTTTGAAAGAGAAACGTTTTTTATAGTTGGTGGTTGGGGCAGTTTGTTTCTATTGAGCCTTATCTTTATACTAAATATAAGGTCTAGGAAGTATGCAATTTGGCTAGATTCCCAAAACTTAAATCAAAAAAGATCAATTGCAAAAGAAAGGATAAGAAAATTATTATTAAGTATTATTTATAAAAGAACTCCTCTATTTTTAGCCACAGGAAGAATGGCAATAAAAAATCTTGTAAGTGATGGGTGTAGTAAATCTAAGATTATTAACTTTCCGTATGTAGTTGATAGTACAAAGTATAATAGAAATATAAGTTTTGAACTTCATGATCCAATTGTGTTCTTATCTGCTGGAAGGCTTCAATTAGATTTAAAAGGATATGACCTGACAATAAAAGCTCTATCTATTCTAAAAAAAAGAGCTAACTTGAAGTTTAAGTATCTTATTGCTGGCGATGGACCTGATAGAGGTGAATTAATAAAGTTAATCAATCAATTGCATTTAGAAAATGAGGTGAAATTAGTTGGATGGTTGGAACAGAGTGAAATAGTAGATTTTTATAAGCAAGGTGATGTTTTTTTACATCCTGCAATATTTGAACCGTATGGTACAGTTATACAAGAGGCTATTTCATCAGGGTTATTAATTATTGGATCCGACCAAACTGGAGCCATTGTTGATCTAATAACAAGCGGAAAAAATGGCTATATTCATAAAACAAATGATATTAATGATATCATTAAACATATCAGTATTTTTTTAAAAAGTCATACTAATAAAAGAGGCCTTTTAGCAGAATCGTATATAATTGCAGATAATTTTGATGCAAAATTCTCAATTGATAAACTAGAGAAGTACACACGATAAAAAAAATTAGAATTATTTATTATCAATCAAAACTTGCAATGAACACTCATAAAATAATCAATTTCTTGATGACACGTCATTTACATCATCTGTCACGATTTATTGTCAAAATCTTATCTATCGTACTTAAATCAAATGTAAGAAATTCTATTATTGAAAATAAGTATTGGCTACAAGAATACAAAATTGGTAGTAATTATTCCAATAATAAATTTATTGATTTTGTTCCTAATTATAGGACAAATAGTTATCAAGATGCGAAAAAACTTTGTGATGATGTAGCTTTCTCTCACTACAAGCCTAAACTCAATGATATTTGTATCGATATTGGCGCAGGAATAGGGACAGAAAGTATTTTTATGTCTAAGTTGGTCGGATCAGGTAAGGTGTACTCTATAGAAGCATTTAGAGAGGTTTTTGATGTATTAAATATGAATATAAAGTATAACAATTTACATAATGTTAATACATATAATCTGGCTATTTCCAACTCTAATGAATATGTGTATATTACAGATAATGATAGTCATATAGAGAATAAGGTTGCCAGTAATGATTTATCAGATAACGTCAGAAAAGTGAAATCAATAACGATTGATCAATTTATTAAAGATCATGAGATTCGACAAATAGATTTCTTGAAAGTCAATATAGAGGGCTCTGAAAAGGAATTGATTAAGTGTTTTAATAAAGTAACGCTCGTTAAGAATGTGGCAATTTCTTGTCATGATTTTTTAGTGAGTAGGACTGGAGACACAGATATGTACACAAAAGATAAGGTTGTAGCTTTTTTAAAAGCAAATAATTTTATAGTATCAACTCTTAACACTCCTAATGATTGGGATAATGATTGGATTTTTGGTGTCAATGGGTCGTAATATAATGATACAAATATTCAACTTTCAAAAGATTCGATATAAATTATCCTTTATAAAGAATAATATTAGATTTTTTGGAATTCAAAACACCTTTTATGCTTTATTTGTCGCCAATAGGATTTCTTCAGATATTGCTAGTATCCTGTCACAGTTAAGTCCTAAGTACTTAGAAGATGTTGGAACAATAGGGTATCAAAAATATTTAAATATAGACTATTGGGTGTTAGAAAATGTTAGAAGAGTGTTTACTTTAGGTTTGCATGATAGCCAACCTAAAAAAATATTAGACATATCTACTGGTGCTGGTTTTTTTCCATATGTTTGTCGATATTTTGGTCACTATGTATATGCTACTGATGTCTCTGATAATGACATGTATAACGAAATAATTGATTTGCTCAATATTCCAAGAGTAATACTATCAATTGAGAAATTTAAGCCGTTACTGATAAAACATCAATATGATATGATAACGTCATTTATGATTTGCTTTAATTCCCATAAAACCCCTCAGATGTGGCTGAAAGGTGAATGGAGTTATTTTTTTTCTGATTTACTCCCAAATCTAAATGATGGCGGGGCTATTTATTTATCATTTAATGAAGAAGAGGATAATGAGCAATCTCAAAATGATCTGTTTAATTCATTTAAGAAATGCTCTACTATTGTAAACAGAAATGATATTTCTTTAAATAAAAAGCAAATTCAGAAGTTTGTATCTGACTTGTGCTAATCTACCTAGTTGATAATTTAACAGGTTTTATTTGGAACTATAGTACCCCAACAAATTAAGATTTCTTATTTCGAACGAGTTAAACTTAACCAAACAATTCGGAGTAAAAAATATGAGTAAAAAGCGAATAACCTACAGCTCAGCATTTAAAACAAAACCAGTGCTCGAGCTACTACAAAATGAAAGTATTCTGGCAGAGATTGCCAGCAAACACAATATTCTTCCACAGAATCTAGTGAACTGGAAGAAGGCCTTCCTAGCTAACTACCGATGTAGATGACTATATCGAATTTTACAACCATCGTAGATTCTATGAAACACTAGGCTACAAAAAACCAATGGATGTGTACCAAGAAAGTATAAAATTGAACCAGAATAAGAAGAAGGCTTCTTAGGATGTTCTATATAAGAAATTTTAAAAAGTTGTCAGAGGTTTTGGGGTGGTAAAGTATTCCACCAAGAAAGCTGCTTGAGGCTATTTAAACAACGGATATTCTATTTTTAGCAAGCGTTAGAAATGAGAGGATTACAAAATGAGAATACTTCACATTATACACTCACTTAGAAAAGGCGGAGCTGAAAGGGTTTTATTAGAATTATGTCTCTCTCAGATTGACAATGGTGATACACCTAGAATATTATCATTATATGGTCGCAACGACTATAAAGAAGATAAGTATTCTAGTATAGATGTCATGAATATTATTAGTGATGATAGTAGATATTTATTTTCATTAAAGACATTTTCTTCAGTTATTTCTCATGAGTTAATGTCACACAAATATAACGCCATTATTATCCATTCTCGTAGCGCAATAGTACCGCTTCTTATTACTAGGATAAATATCCCACTTATATATATAATTCAAGGTAATCACTATACCAACCCTTACTTATCACTTTCAAATAGTGTGTACTATTTATTAGAAAGAATAGTTGTTAAGTTTAAGAATTTACACATTGTTGTCCCAAATTACGCAATGTTAGCCCCCGTGATAAATACCTATGATATAAACAAGGAAAATGTTCACTACATTGCCAATGGAGTAGATACAGACTTCTTTGCGCCTAGGAGGAGAAAGCTAGATCCAAATACAGTGTATAAAATAGCAATAATAGGGACCCTGCATCAGGGTAAGAATGTCAATTTATCAATAGAGGCATTTCAAGATTTACTACGATTGAATGATAATGTGTCACTTTTGATAATAGGGCAAGGCGCGGAAGAGAAAAATATTGTCGATTTGATTTCTGGGCAGGGTCTGCAAGAAAGGATTAGTATGCTGGGCGAGGTTAATAATGTCCATGACTTGTATCATGAGGTTGACTTATTATGGAGTTTTAGCTCAAGCGAAGGATTGCCAACAGTTTTACTAGAATCAATGTCATCGGGTGTGCCAGTTGTCGCCTCTAATGTTATTGGTAATAGAGATATAATAGAGCACGGTGTAACTGGATATTTGTTTGAGCTTGATAACATTAAAGATGCTGCACAATATACAGCAGAATTGTTCGATGATGAGATGCTTTTTGAAAGTATTACTCTTGCTGCACGAAAAATCATTGAATCAAAGTTCTCGATTAAAAGTATGAGAGTTCAATATCATCAACTTATATCTGATGTTACTTATAATTAATAACGCACTTTATTGAAATCTGATAAAAAAAATAGTTATATTAAATATCTCTTCAAAATTTTAATGGGATGGTAAAGTGATTATGCACAAGGCTTAAACTATGAAAGATAATGTGGAGATATTGATAGTAGCAGATTGGCTTGGAGAGATGTATGCACAAGCTTTTTTGGGTGGTTTTATAAGTTTAGGATACAATGCAACTAGATTTAGTTGGAAAGAGTATTTTAAACATTACCAATATTCCAGCCGATATAAAACAGACAATAATAAACTAAAGTCACTTTATTATAGAGTACAAAATAAGTTTTTAATAGGCCCTGTACTTTGGAAAATAAATAAAGATTTGATAAAAAAATGTAAAGAGATAGAGCCGGATTTAGTTTTTATATACCGTGGCACACATATATATCCTCAAACTATAAAAGTAATAAAAAAATATGGTTGTAAAGTTTTTGGGTATAACAATGACGATCCATTCTCAAATGAGTATAAAAGTTATGTATGGAGACATTACAAAAGATCTATACCTTTTTATGATCATATATTTGCATATAGATGTAAAAATATAGCCGATTATGAAGCTATAGACTATGAAAAGGTTTCACTCTTAAGGTCGTATTATTTAAATAATAATAATTTTTACATCGAAAACATTCTAGATAATAAATACAAATGCGATGTTATATTTATAGGGCATTTTGAAGACGATGGTAGAGATGAGTGCATGAAGCTTTTGATTGATAGTGGGATAGATATTAAGCTTTATGGTAACCTTTGGGAAAACTCAAAGCATTATAATTTTTTTATAGAAAAATTTCAAAAAATTGAACCTCTTTATGAAGATTATAATTTGGCATTAAATAGTGCACAAATAGCGCTTGTATTTTTATCTAAACTTAATCATGATACATATACAAGAAGATGTTTTGAGATACCATCCACAAAAACTATGATGATTGCAGAATATACTGAGGATTTAAATAATATGTTTGAACAAGGTCAAGAGGCTGAATATTTTAAAAATAAGCATGAGTTGCTTGAAAAAGTAAATTACTATTTAGAAAATGAAGTTCAAATACAAAAGATAAGTGAAAGTGGTTATGTAAGATTAGTAAATGACAGCCATGAAGTAAAAGATAGGTGTGAAGAAATTTTAAAGAAATATCATAAACAATAAAACATTACCTTATATATATTCTCCGTCGCTAAAGCGCTAGTTTAAGTTTGACTTGCTCCAAATAAGAAATTTTAAAAAGTTGTCAGAGGTTTTGGGGTGTTAAATGATTTCACATAGAATCTTATAATAAGGGATTTAGCTATAATGGTTACCTATTAGATAATGGAGATTATTCTAACTCAAATTAAGCATGGGAAATTTTTCTAGTTTATGGCCTTTCTTACTGCTGTTGGCTCATGTTATTCCCAAATACAGGATCAATTACAATTGTAGATAAAATAAATTTTAGCTCTCGATTCAAAAAAATGAAAATACACGATAAAAACTAAATATAACCTGAAATGAAATTAGACGATTTAACACAACATGATTTTTCATCAAAATACCATTATAAAGATATTCATATTGTATTCTCGGAAGGCCTTTTAGAGGCGCCCATTTATGATTTTATAAAAAGAATACCGCCGGAAATAAATATAGTTTTGTGGTCTGTAACTATAAATACTAATAATTTCTTATTTACAAAATTTCTAAAAATGATTTCTATAATTGAAAAAATTAATTTTTTAAGCTTAGAAAAGTTATATTCAATTAAAGCTAAGAATACTATGATTAGAGAGTGCGCAATTGAAGATTTTCCTAGAAAATTTCTTAATACATATTCAAGTAATTCATTAAAATTATTTTTAGTAAACCCAGACTTACTAAATATTGACGTTATTAATAGCGGTGGAAATTATATTGCAACCAATATAAATCCGATAACCCTAAGTATTCTCTCTTTAAAGTCTACTTTAGATAAAAATGACTATAAGGAGTTAAATATTATTTCATCAGTAACAGAACGCCCTTTAATTATAATGAAACACGGATTAACAAGTCTTTTTTTATTAAATAAATCTAAAATTGAGTATGCTATTCTAGATAACTTTTTTTCATTTTTGTTGATGGATAAAGAAGTCTTCGATTCACAAACAAGAAATACCCCAACTGCTTTGCAGAATAGTAGTAATTTAAGTTTTTTAAGCCTAGCCAGGTGCTTTCTTAATACAATTATTTTAAAAGTCAAAGGGAGAATTAAATCAAATTTAGAGTCTGTCTTTAATATTGACTCCCTTTCTGAGTCATGGTCAGTTGGGTGTTTAGACAATGAAACTGGCAAAACCTTCACTCTTCCAGGTTTTTTTAACTTCCATCTTGCAGACCCTTTTATTTTTGAATATAAAGGCACAAGTTATTGTTTTGTAGAAAAATTTGATTTCAAAAGTAATGGTGAAATACATGTTTATAACTTAGATTCTAGGAAATATCTTGGTCTTGCCCTTAAAGAGGCGTTTCATTTATCATTCCCATTTGTTTTTACTCATAATAATAATATATATATGCTTCCTGAAACATCAGAGAATAATGATATTCGTTTATATGAAGCTAAAAATTTTCCATTTGAATGGAGTTTGATTTCTGTATTAAAAAGCAACATAAGAGCTGTTGACTCCCTAATATTTCAAAACAAAAATAAATGGTTTCTAGTTTCAAGTATTCCTTCATCCATTGTTGATAACGACTTTCATTCTCTTAAGATTTTTACCAGCGATAATCTTTTTGGTCCATTTGAAGAAGGGGATAGTATGCAAAATATATTTAATGATTCAATTGTAGGAAGAAGTGGCGGGTATTTTCAGAAATTGAATTCTCACTTTAGAGTATCTCAATATTATGGGTATGATTGTTATGGTAAATCTGCACAAATAAATAAAATTAATACCATAACTGAAAATAGTTATCTTGAGGAAGAATCAATGTTTGAAATAGTGAGTTCATTAAAAAAATGTGCGAATGAATTAGCTGTGAGCTATAAAAGAACCGGATTTCACCATATAAGTATGAGCGATAAATATACTGTATTTGATTTTAAAATTAAACCAAAGTTATTAAAAATGATCAGTATCGCCCAAAGTAAAATGCCCTGGATATAATTGATTTAAGTATTTATTTCCAATTTCATTTTTATGAATTACAAGCGGCCTACTTTTTCCAACATTCTTAAAATTAGATTTTATTCGTAAGGGTGAGGATTCAGATTGTTGAATAATAATATTATCAATATTTCTTTTTTGAGCGTGATTTTTTAAGACTTTTAATATCTCTTTTTCAAAAAAAACTTTATTTTTTTGAGAATAGAACCAGTCAACTAACCATAAGTTTTTAACATTAGGTTTTGAGGGATTATCCAACTCTAGTATTACAAAAAAACCTGAAAATTCTTTTTTATGTATTATTTTATAAACTTCAAAATCTTTTTTATTAAGAAGGTATCTCCAATTAAGAAATTTTGAGTCTCTAGCATTAAGAAATTTTATTTTTCCTTTTTCATTATTCCAAAATTTTTCAAAATCATTATCTATTGTATTTGTACGAATAAATGCAATTTCACTATTTTTTCTAGTTAGAATTGATTCTATTTTTAATAGACTCTTTAGAGGGTCAATAGTTCTTAATAATTCTATAGTTTTTATTGAAGGGTTTGGCAAAAATTTAAAAAAAACACTTGTCAAACTAGTTCTTTTTATTTGAGTTTCCATCCCATGTTTGACTAATTCAAAATTCATCCTTTTAATGTATACTGGTAACGAATATTGATTTGGAAATCCATATATTAAATGATGATGTTTTTCAGACATTTTGCGAATTGATTCCATGACTGCTTGATTGAACAGCCCCATTCCCAGATAAGATTTATTTGTAAAGGTATCGGCAAGTTGAGCTGACAAAACTTGATTAACTCCATCCCAGGATTTAGAGGGAAATAAAGTTACATTATTACAAATTTTTTGATCTGCATTAATATGTATAGCAGAAATAGCAAAGTTGAATTGATTTTTTAGAAATAACCAATAACGGAATTCATCAGACTCTCTAAAATCATTATTTATAAGCTCAGGATTATTGATAATTTGCTCATTTTTGATAAACATGTCAATTTCTTTGCATGATTCTCTATCATGGGTATCTTTTATTACGAAGCTTAGCTCCGACTTTTTAAGTAAAATTTTATCTCTGTTTCTCATGGTGCTGTAATCATCCCATTTTTAACAACCGCTAAAAATAGAATCTCCGTTGTTTAAATAGCCTCAAGTAGCTTTCTTGGTGGAATCCCACCAATCGAACTATAAGGTCGTTCGTTATTATATACCCCAACAAATTAAGATGTAGTGGTCTGACAAACTTGGACACAAAGATAGCCTTATAATACAAACTATAAGGAGGTCAGTAATGACACAACAAAAAAACCAGGAAGTAACGCGTATGTTTAGCGTTGAACAAAAGCTAGATTATGTCAAACTAATGATCAATAAAGGCTACACCAATAGACAAATAATTGAGATATCTGGCGCAGGCCCAACAGCTGTTGCCAGGTGGAAGAAGCAATACCTAGCAGAGCTTAATGGTCAAACACCTACAAGTGGCAAAGCAATGACGCCTGAACAGCAAGAGATTCAATCACTTAAGAGGCAATTGTGGCGAGCTAAACGGGATAACGAGATATTAAAAAAGGCAACAGCCTTGTTCGCTATGGACAGTCAGTAAGTAATATGATTTCCAAACTGAACAAGGCTTGCCAACAATACAACACCAAAGTTTTGCAAATCACTATGAAGTTGTACAAAATGTAGAGAGTTATATTTACTTTTATAACTACAAAAGGATCCACTCGGCGATTGGGTATATGACACCCGCTCAGAAGATGGCTGAATTGGAAAAAGTGGCTTGAAATGTGTCCAAGATTAACGGACCACTACATGTGGGTATATAATAACGAACGACCTTATAGTTCGATTGGTGGGATTCCACCAAGAAAGCTACTTGAGGCTATTTAAACAACGGAGATTCTATTTTTAGCGGTTGTTAAAAATGGGATGATTACATTAGGGTAATTAAGGAAGTATAATAAGGCGGTTTAGTAATAATATGAAAAATATTAATAAGATAACAACAATAGTCATAGGAAAAAGAAGTAACCTATCTTACATTCTTTCTAAGAGATTGCACACTGTTGACTTACTGTCTTCAGAATCTTTATTGAAATCACTTTTCCAATTAAATAAATATAATGGGATGGAAGTCAATGTGGTTTTTAATAATTTCCAACCCTCAACGCAATTAAAATCATTTGAAAACCCACTTCTCTATGTGGAAATCTCAATATCCTTAACAGTAAGAGTATTGAAATATTTGATTGATACTAGTGCAAAAATCAACAAGATTATTTACACTAGTAGCAGCTCTGTATATGGAAATAGTTCAATAACAAATGAAGAATATCAGCCATGTCCAGTTAGTATTCCATCCTCACTTAAGCATCTTAATGAGCAATTTCTAGAACAGATATGCCTCCAGTATAATCTGAATCTTACAGTTGTAAGGGTGTTTAATATGTATGGTGGAAATGATGAATTCTCAATTATTCATAAAATCTATGATTGTTATCTGAGTAAAGCAGTATTAACTATATTTAATAATGGGAACTCTGTAAGAGATTTTATTCATATTAATGATGTTGTTAATATTTATGAAAAACTTCTTCTAGACTCATCTATAGATATTAACATTCTTAACATAGGGAGCGGTAAGGGTCAATCCTTGTCGAATATTTTAAAAAATTTATCTAAAAATGGTTACTGTATTGCCACCAGAAATATTTACTCTAAAGAGATTCCACTATCAAAAGCCAATATTGTAATATTGAGCAATATAATTGATGTTACCTCCTTCATTGATGTCAATGAGTATTTGTTAAAAAAACTGAATGGTGTTAAATAGAAGAGCATGTCAAAATAATAATTTTGATACTGTAACATGATTTATTTATAAAGAAATTTAATTGTGATAGTCTATTATTATTAAATATTGAGGCTATTGATTTGAAAGATTGTTCGGATTTGTATTTTAAATTAGATGTGTTCTTTTATCAACATTAATGGGGAAAGATTAAAATATGGTGTATAAAAATTTTTTATTTAATTTCTCCTCCTCTTATTCTGGAGGTGGCTTGAAAAGACTAGTCGCATTCTCTGAGTGGTTTAATAATAAAGGCGGAGCTTGTTTTATTGTTAACAGTAAAGTTGAGAAAATTATGAGTCAATACTCTAACAATAACTATTTTTATGTTGATGTTAGCCGAATAGAAAAGTTTATAAATAATCAAAATTATATCCATGACTCTATTATAGAGATGAGGCGGTGTGACTTTTATTATTCCTATAATATACCAATAAAGCATAACTTTGCAGATATTAATTGGTTTCATTTGAGCAATGTATTGCCATTCCATAATGTATTATCGTACAACATTCCTTTTGGAAGGGGGGTTGAGTTATGGTGGCTTGGCCGACTAATTAAAATGGGCCTTAAAAATGCCAATATTATCAGTGCAGAATCCCAGTTTTCTTTAAACTTGATGGGCGATAAGGGTAATAAAAAGGCATGCATTTCTCCTAATGGATCAGATAATGAAATTGATTTTATCTCTAACCCATTAGATATCAATCCTGTAAAAAATATTGCTATTGTAATAGGGACATATCATCACAAAAATATTTTAGATTCTTATAAAATATATAGATATCTAAGAGTAAAAAATAAAGAATTAAAATTGGTGATTATTGGCGATATTGGCACAATTCCATTATTTATAAAAAATGACCCTCAAGTGGATTTGAAAGGGGTGATTGGTCATGATGCAGTCTTTGCTTTATTATATAGAGCTAGATTTTATATAAATAGTTCAAAAATTGAAAACTCATGGAATGCAGCATCAGAAGGAATTTTTTTTGCTGAAGAGTCCTTTATTTCTAAAATACCCCCACATTGTGAGTTATTACAAGGTTCTATAATGGAAGTTTTAGATTGCTTGGATACTGTATTTCATCCCATTATTCATGTCTATCGAGATAATTTAACCAAAAAAAAATTAAAGACTTGGGATGAGGTTATTACCAATATGAATGAATATATAAAAAATAGGAAATAAATTATGTTTGATAAAAAAATATTACTAATTACAGGTGGCACAGGGTCTTTCGGAAATGCTATTTTGCGAATGTTTTTAGACTTAGACATTAAGGAAATCAGAATTTTTAGTCGAGATGAGAAAAAGCAAGACGATATGAGGAGAAAATATGCCGATGATCGGCTTAAATTTTATATTGGCGATGTTAGGGATTACGAATCAATTATGAATGCAGTTAGAGGTGTGGATTATATATTTCATTCGGCAGCTCTTAAGCAGGTCCCCTCTTGTGAGTTTCATCCTATTGAAGCTGTAAAGACCAACATAATAGGTACAGAAAATGTTTTAACAGCTGCCATTAATGCAAATGTTAAAAAGGTTATTTGCTTGAGTACAGATAAGGCAGTGTATCCAATTAATGCTATGGGTATTTCTAAAGCAATGATGGAAAAGGTTATCGTTGCTAAATCACGCCAAGGTGGTGATTCAACCATTATTTGTTGTACAAGATACGGTAACGTGATGGCGTCCAGAGGATCGGTTATTCCACTTTTTGTAGAACTTATTCATGAAGATAAAGAGTTAACGCTTACTGATCCGAATATGACGCGCTTTATGATGACTTTAGATGATGCGGTTGATTTAGTTTTATTTGCTTTTAGTAATGGAAGGCCTGGCGATATTTTTGTACAAAAAGCGCCCGCAGCAACAGTTGGAATTATGACACAAGCATTATGTGAATTAATGGGCAAACCCAATTACCCAACTCGTGTTATTGGCACAAGACACGGAGAGAAGCGATACGAGTCATTATTATCTAGAGAAGAAATGGCATGTGCTATTGATATGGGCGGTTATTATAGAATTCCACCAGACCTTAGAGATCTAAATTATGCTAAATATGTAGATATCGGGGAGGAAGGCATTACAAATGCAGGTGAGTATAATTCAGACAATACAGAACGATTAGATGTTGAAAGCATGAAGTTGTTATTAAACAAGCTAAGGTTTATCAAGGCTGCCGCAAAAGGTGAAATTATAGATCCTGAAGAATAATATGAATGTATTGGTTACAGGGGCATATGGCTTTATCGGTAAGAATTTAATTGTTCGTTTGAATGAATTAGATATTCAAGTTGTAACCTATGCCCGCAAGAACAAAACTCAAGACTTAGAAAGGCTTATTAAAGATGTTGATTATGTTGTTCACTTGGCGGGGGAGAATAGACCTAAAGACGAGAAAGACTTTGATGTTGTTAATGCTGGATTGACTTCATTTATTTGTGATGTTGTGCGCTCTTCAGGTAAAAATACCTCTATTATCTTAGCATCATCTACTCAAGCCGAGCTTGACAATGCATATGGTAAGAGTAAGTTAGATGCCGAGGTTGTTGTGAAAGAACTTGAGATTGATACAGGTTGTCCTGTATACGTGTATCGCCTACCTGGTGTGTTTGGCAAGTGGTGTAAACCTCACTATAATTCTGTTGTGGCGACTTTTTGTCACAATATAAGTCATGATTTACCTATCCAAGTGAATAATCCAGATTTTGAACTAAATTTAGTCTATATAGATGACGTGGTTGAAGAGTTTGTTAAGATAATACAAGGAGCGAAGGATGACAAAAAAGAGTTGTCAGTGCAGCCAGAGTATAAAATTAAATTAGGTGATTTAGCTGATCAGATTAAAATATTTAGAGAGAGTCGAGATTCTCTTATTTCAGAGAGGGTTGGAGATGGATTGATTCGTAAATTATATTCAACCTATGTAAGTTATCTTTCTCCTGAGCAATTTTCCTATTCAATACCCTCATATGGTGATGAGCGAGGAATGTTTGCAGAAATGCTAAAAACTAAAGATAGTGGCCAATTTTCATTTTTTACTGCAAAGCCAGGAGTGACTAGAGGCGGCCATTACCACCATTCTAAAACTGAAAAATTCTTAGTTATTCAGGGTGAGGCAAAGTTTGGTTTTAGACATATTGTTTCTAATGAAACTCATGAGGTTGTCACCTCTGGAAATAAACTGAAAATTGTTGAAACCGTACCAGGGTGGTCTCATGATATTACTAATATTGGTACAGGAGAGATGGTAGTTATGCTTTGGGCAAATGAAATTTTCGATCCTGATAATCCTGATACCATAGCTTACAAGGTATAAAAATAAATAAGATATGAAAAAATTAAAAATAGTAACAGTAGTAGGCACACGTCCAGAAATTATTCGTCTTGCATGTGTTTTGAAAAAACTTGATAAGCATTGTGAACATATTTTGGTTCATACGGGACAGAATTATGATTATGAATTGAATGAAATATTCTTTGATGATCTAGGAATTAGAAAGCCAGATTATTTTTTAGGCGCTGCCGGAGCGACTGGTGCCGAAACTATTGGTAATGTAATTATCAAAGTTGATAAGGTTTTGGCAGAAGTTGAGCCAGAGGCCATGCTTGTTTTGGGCGACACTAATAGTTGTATGGCGCTCCTACCTGCCAAGCGTAGAAAAATACCGACATTCCATATGGAAGCTGGTAATCGTTGTTTTGATCAGC
>Ga0209141_1000522_pt1 | contig 28188 bp, 21 predicted proteins | sample SaaInlLV_10m_DNA_2_FD_184676 | JGI IMG/M metagenome (GOLD analysis project Ga0209141, IMG submission 184676) | Marine microbial communities from expanding oxygen minimum zones in the Saanich Inlet - Saanich Inlet SI074_LV_150m_DNA (SPAdes) (version 2) | ecosystem: Environmental > Aquatic >... | reverse complement strand
TTACTCGTCTCTCTACTTCTGACTTTGGGCTCATTATTGGCTCCTTTTTCGGGTTGTTAGCCGCCCAAAGTATCTCTTATTTATTTAGATCAAATGAACCGAATTGGTCTGACTCCACACAATCTTTTAGCAACAATCCCGGCCTTCAAGAAACAAGTAGATGGGTTTTATCCAGAGCTCATTGATACATTGCTGAATGAAACGAGACTACTTAAAAAAGAACAAAATGAGATCTTGCCTCTAGATGTAAATTATTTCATGGCATGGTATCATCTTATCCGGAAGCACCAATTAAAGACATATGAGGCATTTGCTCTGTTGGCGTGTTTCTGGATAAAATATGATGGGGATCGTGGTGCACAGCGTTATGAGATTGCTGTACTCACGGGGTATGATCAACGAAAAGCGGCGAAGTCACTTCATGTCCTCAAAGAGAAAAAGCTCTTAACGACAAAATTTTCGAAGGTTGATGGCAAGGAATATTACCATATCCCAAATAGGTACTTTTATAAAAAGGCTAAAGAGGGCTTTACCATTCGAGATAAGTGGGAACTTGAATTCGTAAAGCCTGAAAAAACATTTTATACAGAAATAAACCCCTTAGATAGTATTGAAGAGATTCGGTATATTGGGTATTCAGTTCCTCGATTTGACATGCAATTGAACCCACTCGTTCATCGAGCAGGGATGGGAATTGTCTATGTTAGTTCAAGCGTACTTTCAATGCAAGTCATCGTCGTCTCTATGCTAAGCAGATCTCAACTAAGAGAATGGCTATCGATAAGCTACCCTAGAAATGAAGCAAGGGTGCTCAACGATTTAAAATCAAATGTACAAAAAACATTCGATAATGCTTTCAAACCAACTTCATCCTCGAATCAACATTTTGAGCAACTAGAAAATATTTTACCAATTCTCCAATACATCAGTAAAAGAGAATTCATGTTGAATATCAGTCATCTCGAGGCTCTCATAGAAAAGGAAAGTGATACCAATATCAAAAAATTGGCCGAAAGGTTACGGAACAATGTGTTGAGATCGGGATCGCCATCAATTCAATTTCGCCCGAGTCTTATCGGCAGAAGAACTCACAAAATTTATTTCAAAGATCCTAGCCCGCAGAACATACCGAAGAAGATTAGATCGGCTTTTGTTGCAAAGCCAGGTTACACCTTTCTCATGATAGATATTGCTCAATTTGATTTGAACATCATCAAGGGATTAGCAAATCAATTGGCCAATGAGAAAGGAATGGAGCAAATCAAAGGTTTGTCATATGAAGAAATTGCTGATATTGCTAGTATCAGCCGTGAGAAAGCCAAAAATACGTTCCTGCGATTTACTTATGGTGCCATAGAGAATTCAATTGTTAGGGGTGTTGGTCTTTCACAACAGGAATATTCAAAGATAAATACATATTTACTTGGTCTGGAGTGCCTTGAAGAATTCAAGGATTCTCTCAGCCGTGAAGTTCATAGGAATGGGGCAACGCTACCTACACCATTAGGATGGAGAATAGCAATTCCAAAAAGGAAAGCAAGACTCGGTCTAAATTATTTGATCCAGGCAGTTGGAGCAGAAATTTTCCGAAAGTGGTTACTTCTTATCCATGAGGAAGACCTGAGCGTTTTTCTAGTTAACCTCATTCAGGATGAAGCAGTTTTTGAAATACCAAAAGATCTGGATCTCCACGTAATTGTATCTCAGATATACAGATTATTACAGGAAGCTACTCACTCTCTGGTTAAGGAAATTGATTTCACAATAGTGGCTAAAGTAAATGAGGCTTGGGATACAAAATCAGCCGTAACAATTCAACTCACTTCTTAATAGTTATATCAGCACCCTTCACAATCTTCTGAATTGCTTCACCAAATTTATCCTGAGCCTTTTCATAATCTCTAATTCGAGAACGTAGATTGCTAGCATCACTCGAATTGAATTTGTACAGTGAACCGCAGCGGCGGCACTTCGCTTCTTTACGACTAAACATATCATAATATGATAGTTCAATATCCTTACTACATTTTGGGCATGGTAATGTAGTTTTTTGTTTCTCCAGTTGACTCATTCAGATCTCCTCTATATTATTTTGCTGTTCCTATCACATATTCAAACAGTCTGTTAAAAAGCTTTTGTATTGATTTATCATCCACTGCTAATAATTCAGAAAGATCAATCATCGTGTCACCAAACCCTGTAAGACTCTCGGATTCAACTGCCTTAATGACTTTATCAATATCAATCGAATCCACAAAAATCGGCGCTAAATACTCCTCAAGAGCTAGCTCATCTATTTGAATTCTGAAAATGAACGGGCTAGTTTTCAGGGTTACAAGACTACCAATTTGCTTTCGATTGTGCACTATGGTCACATACCGTTTTCCCGACATCCGATACTCAAATTTGCCACTCGTGATCCATTTTGATTTTTTAAATAGACCAACGATTTTTGAGAATTTTTTCCCAACATCATTTGTGACCAAAAACTCAAAGAAGGTATCAGTTGGTTGTTTAAAGTCTGAAGTTGAGGCAAGTCGAGCAACTCTAAGAATATCATGTACGGGTGCAAGCTCCTTCTGGCTGATATGACCATCATTATCACTATCTAGAAGGTCATAAAATAGATCAAAGTAAGCAGATACATTACTTTTAAGCTGGTCTAGGTTAGGTGTTCTATCATAGAGTTTGTCAATGAACGGGATCTTATCAAGAAACTCCCAATCCTCAATGTTCTTTATAGTAGCTGGTGTTGGTGATTTTACAAAATAATTAAATATTTCAGGCCATGCAACTTGCATACAAAGCAGGGCATATAATATTTTTCTCTGAAGATCAGAATCCTTCGTCTTGCTGGATGCGTGTCTTCCCCTAATCAATCGAATAAGTTTTGAATAATTGATGATTCTCTTGATACTTCTAGGATTTCGTCCTACGGTACAGGAAGTAACTTCCTCATAGAATTCGACATCCTGGTCTTTAACTGAGAAGTCTGTATTCACGAGTAATGTTCTGATATAATTGCCCAAATCGTAGCTTGTTGAAGGCATCGTAAAAGGCAATTGTATGATCTTATCAAAAAATGACTTCCCACTTATTTTCTGGAGGTCCTGTCCCAATTTCTCAGCCATTCCAATCTGTACCACTTCATAGTCTACAGCTAAAAGGAATACACAGTTCTCTACATCAAGAAAATTCTTTATAGACTCTAATAATTCCAAAGCCTTCAAAGGCTTGACCCTGTCTAGATCGTCGATGAAAAATACTAATTTATCAAAATTATTATCTTCAACGACGAAGTTAACTAACTCCTGGAATGATTCTTTAAACTTGAGCATTACTGATGATACGTCCTGGTATTCGACTTGAGCCTCAGGCGAATCATCATGGCCTTTGGCGTCTGAGGCACTAACACCAAAACCAAAGGCACTAAATCGCGCATGTTTTAGAACATTTCCAATTTTTCCAGCAACTTCCTTAAATTTATTTTCATCTTCATTAATGTTGAATTGAGCCTTTATTTGATCAAGCAGCCCCTTGATTACCGCTAATCCTAAATATTCTTCCTGACCAAAAAGCGAATAGTGCCAAGTGTTGAACCAAATAATACCATATGGTGAATTTTGTGCTCCCTCCAAATATGCCTTTATCATATTCAGCATACTTGTTTTTCCAATCCCCCAGTCCCCTTGCAAGCCTATTGTCATGGGTGTCTCACAAGTTTTTACAAATTCGGTAAGGGCTCTTGCATAATCTTGAGTACCAAGATTATCTCTTTCCTGAATGTTTTTTTCTAATCCTTTATTCCCCAATCTGGGATAAGTGATTGGTGTGTCGTTGAAAATATTTTGTGTGTCCTTATTGCTCATTATGGCTCCTTACGTTCATGAAGGGTCTTTTCCATTGGCATCGAGATTCTTAATTAGGTCGTCTAATTAATGGCGTTCACATATGAATTCAGTTCACTCTCAAGCAACTCGTAATAAAGCTTTAACCCTAGATTTGCCTCCAACTTCCCAGATTCATCAAAGATGTCTATAAATGCTACCTGACAATTACGGTCTTTAAATTTGTCGTTTCTAAACGGTTTTTTATCTACAGAATCGATGTTTGTTTTTGGATAAAGCAAAATACTCAATTCAGTATTGTAGTGTAGATTATACACAAACATTTGCTTCAAATCAGCATCGGAAGGAGTGTTGTTTTTTAAAACCTTCCATTTGGTGTCAATAACCAGTCTCGAATCTTCAGATTCAATAATAATATCTGCTCTTAGTCCTCTTGATTCCCAGAATGGCGTTCTGGTCTGATCCCGAACGCTCACTATCGGAATATCTGGATCTGATTGAACCGCTTTTAGTTTTCGATAAACATAATTTTCAAATAGCAGGTTCATATCAAACATGATTGCCAAAACATTCTCATTCCCTCCTTTTAAGTCAGGGTTGAATCGCAGAATGATGAGCTTTGCTAAATTGATTGCCTCTTTGTATCGTTTAGTATTTCTATCGTAATGAATATTTTCAAACCACTGAGGTGTGATAATCTCTTCAGTAATACCATCTAGATTGTTTAATAGCTTAATAATACGAGTATTGTGTGAGGGACTATGTGATATGGTTTTCAGAATTTGGAGAGCTTTCAATAATATCTGATTAAGCCGATTATTTAAATCGAATATTTTGTGTTCAACATAAAATCTTTCTTTATGGAACGCATTTCGACGAACATGTTCAGTAAATAGAATTTTACCCTTCACCATAGGCAAGTTTTCTCTCTGAGATCTATAGTCCTTTCTAAGTCCATGCTTGAGAAGGGTTTCAACCTCTGTTAAAAAGAGATCATAGTATAGATCCAATATGGAAGCTGATTTTAGCTTTAGACGAGCGTATGAGATCGCATTGAGCTTGATTAGTTTGCATTCCTGAAGCATTGATATTAAAGCATTATGCCATTTTTCTTTAGAACTGTCACTATCTAGAGCGACATCCGCTTTCGGCAATATTTCAATAGTTAGGTTTTTTACTTGGATGACACCAACGTAATTGGTGAATCGTATCCTTTGATTTCCAACTGAGTAATACTTTTCCCTCGTTTTGTAGCCGTATTTTTCTAAAGCTTTAAAGTGAGAGACGTTAAATTGAGAATTATCCCCCACTCGAAGTGTCTGGTACTCATAAACTTGAATAATATTTTGATTTGAACTATTCATAAATGGATTTGAATGATTCTAAATCCCATGAATTCGAGTCTTTAAAAATATAAATGACTTTGTCGTTATACTCTTCATAATCTTCCTCCATATCCCTGGATAAAAACTTTACGGAGTCTTTTTTCTTCTCCACAAATTTATCACCCAGTACAATGCGAATTTTTCCCCAATCACCGTAGAAGTATTCTTGCAGTAGCGGAAGAATCTTATTCTCAAACACAGTTTTTAATTCATCCCGTGGCTTATCACGATCCGAAATACCCATGAAGTATGAATGCCCTATGCAGTAATCTTTATCTAGCAATTTTTCTATTCGACCATTTATGGCTGTCAACAAGGCTGATAAATCAACCCCTTTGCATTCATATTCAGGTTGACTCAAGATTTCAGGCTGGGGTAACATTTCTACGAATGAAAAACGTCTTCTAAGTGCAGTATCCAATGCTTCTACAGAGCGATCAGCGGTGTTCATCGTACCGATTATGTACAAGTTAGGCGGAACGCCAAATTCTTCCCCAGAGTACGGTAATTTTGCTGAGATAAAGTTATCTTCACCAATTCTCTTATCATCTTCAATCAGTGTTATGAGCTCGCCAAATATATTAGCGACATTTCCTCTATTTATTTCATCAATAAAGATAGCGTAATCATTGTCTCTATCTTTATTCGCCTCTTGAACAATTTGCTTAAACAGCCCTGGTTTAATTTCATAGATGACTTGCTTCCCCGTCTCGGGATTATTCTCATCCTCATGAATTATCGGTTTAATACCTTCAATAAAATCTTCATACCCAAATGATTGATGAAATGTCGTGAATATATATCGCTTTTTCTGCTCCGTCCTGGGTACATAGTTGTCTATTTCTGATTTTATTTTTAGTAGGTCGGGAACCTGTTCTTCGACCTGGTCAATTAATATTTCCCATTCTGAGTTCTCATTTTTATTGAAAACTTGAATCTGTGACCTCTTGCTTACATTCACATGTTTACACTCATCAACCGTATGACTTTGTAGCTGCGACCATATTGTTGGAGTTATCGTTTTTGATACAGATGTAGCCATTTTACGTCTGACTAGCTCATGATCAGCTATATTGGCAACTTTGGTCTGCCCCAATTCCATTACTGCGACAGCTATTGCTTCCCACCACGAAAGTTTATCAGCTACGTTCGCAACAAATTCCTCACGAGTTATGATATTCTCAAAACTTGTGAAATACTTAAAATAGTTGTTTTTGAGGGTATATGTTTTCCCTGTGCCTGGAGGTCCGTAGAGTATAGTATTCTTAGATTTGAATATCTTCATAGCACCCTCACTCCTTGTTATCAATTTCTCGAATACGTCATTTTCAAAATCCTTATTAGTAAGCCTTTTATGCGGATTTTTACGATTACGATTTAATTCTATAGCCATGCTGTTGCGAAGTAATTCCTCAAACTCATCAATCTCTGGTGCTTCATTCCAATAGGCTTCAGTCTCACCTTTGTAATCGCCAAAAGGATCACTCTTAGATGACAATTTATCTTGTGATATAAATGAGAAGTATGTCTCCCCTCTTTTCTTCTGAATACAAAACGTATAACGGCTACCGATAATAAAAGCCAATCGATTACGATATGAGCGAATATTGAAACTGATTCTCTCATCAGTGGCTTTAAGATCCTTATTCTGGACAAAAGTTTTGAGTATGGAAAAATATTTTTGAACTTTATTATTATCTAATGCCTTTATTATCTCATGATAAGCACCTTCATTCATGGACTCAGCCATAGTAAGGATGGTATCATATTCATCTTTTGTGGCTGTGAAGTTCGTACCCTGATGCCCAATGTTTAATCCTTCTAACTCAATAAGTTGATCCTTCAGAATAGGGTTGTGAAGGAGATTGTGAGTAACATTAATTTCAGCTTTAAGATCACTCTGATTCTTACCTTTCCACAGATGATCATCGGTTGAATATTCTTTGATTTGGGGCTCAGATGTTACCTCAGCAAGAGCATAACAGCCCGAAGATTTACCAGAAATCCAAATTATCACCTTATCACCTATTCCAATTTTATCTTTATGAGCGGCAATAGTCCAGTCAGATAGAAGTCCTTGCTCAAGTGCTGTCTCGAAATCATATAGACTCGGGTTAGATTGAAAAATCCAATAATTTGGTTCAACGTTTTGATCTAGCGATTGATAAAGAATATCCTGTGCCAACAACAAGTGATTTGATCCGTCATAATACTCAGGAATGAGATCTTTAACTTGATCAATTAAACCTTGGTCAGTTTCGATGTAGTTTTTAACAAATTCATCAATAAGCTGCAAATAGTGTGAGTATTTCTGGTTCTTTTTTGCAAGTGCAATACCCAACAATTTGCAGTATTTTCTATAATATGAAGCCTTATAGAATGTGTATTTCTTTGGATTGTGAAGAGTGAGATAGGTTGCAATGGAACGTTCGTCCTGGTGGTGCTGAAGTGTTTGTTTTAAACCTCTATAAATTTTTAGAGTTCTAGAGTTAAATAATTCGATTCGTTCAGACAAATCAATGTTTTCGTCAAAAAGAATTTTGAACAGCTCTTTTACTTCCTCGGGCTTCTCTCTCGTAATATGATTGATAACGGCTATACTCATGGCATAGAGCATGTTTCCGAACTTAATGCTTTTGATTTCGTGTTGAAAATTATCGACTGAGGTATCAGGGCGCCCCTCATATTCTCGTATCAGCTCCCACTTGTATATTTCATCCTTTAATCGTGTATCTGCTATGTGTGACTTATAATCCTCAATTAATTTTTTAACTGGATCTTGTTTCGGTACTATTGTGAAGCCTATTTGTGTGAGCAGTTTGAATGCAGGTTTATCCATACCCGCTGAAAATTCAGAGGGTTCCAATTCGATTCCATTTGCAAACCTGTTAGCAATTGAGATTACCAGCTTTGGTGGGTAAACTTTATCCTCAAAGAGAAGGTTGTAGGTGGAGGAATGTCTTCCCTTTCTTATTCCTTCTTCATCAATTTCTTTCAATGCTAGTAACAGGTGTTCTTTAGTAATATTGTCTGGAATCATTGATTCATTTCCTCTATAGTAATCCTACCCACATATCAGAACCTATAACGCTTTTACCTTTGGCCTAAAGAACGCATCCATTTTCTCAAGTCTTTCTAGAATCCACTGGAATTGATTTGGCCAATCTGATTTGTCGTCAATCTCAGCATACTTTTGTATATATGCCCAACATACCTTGCGTCCTTCCAGTTCATCCCAAATCAACGCTGAATCAATCTTTTCATAGGAATCAGACTCATTACTCTCCCGCAGTTTTTCAAAATTCTCTATAGCGTCATTTCCATCAATTAGAAACTCTACTCGAATAAAATTATCTCGTACACTGTGAGTAGCAGCCATGTGGAAATTGCTTTTACCAATAGCATAGTTTGTCCAATGCTGCGGAGATGGCTTTTGTGATTTTATGTTTGTATCAGTTGATTCAAAATATTCTCTCATGGCTGTCCAGTAAGCTAGATTTTTTGATTTAGCTTCAGTCAGTTGGCTATGTCTCTTGCTACTATTTATCGCTTTGGTCCAGTCATTTGGCTTAGAAACCATCTGGAACATGGGAGCGGGTACTGAATCTCCGATTTGATAGGCTTCAACCTCAAATCCAAAAAAGCGAATATCTTCATCTGTAATTCTATTTAACCAATCCAAAGCAGCACGATGTTCTTCTGTAAATTTCTTCGCAATCCAAATGATGGTCACTGCTTCCAATCCTGCTGCATATGTCATTAACTGGCCAAGGTGATTATGATCAGTTCTCTCTAGTTGATTTTCCACTAGAACATATGTGTCATCTATAGTGCTTTTACAGAGGATGTCTGCCCGAAAAGGTCCAACACTTTTCTCTTCACTAATGACTTCTAACTCAATACCAATTGCTTGTGATAAGGACTCGATATTCTCTTCTGCGGCTAACCAGGGTGTGAAGTCTGTGGCCTCTCCCTTCCAAAGCTTCCGCAGTTCCACTTTCTTTAGTTTACCAATTTTCATGAATTCCTCCCCAACAGGTTAAAAGTATTGCTAATCGATATCAAGCCACTCTCCAACACCGCTCACGCGAATGATATTCTCAATGAGGGCATCCAATCGTTTGGGATAGCCCCAATGCGCATAGATGGAGTGCTTCTCAGATCCAATTTCAATACTAATATTTATTTGAGTGCCATCTAAAATATCTCCAAAACCCTGATCGAGTGTCCCTTCTGGTGTAATATATAATTCGGACGCTCTTGAATATTCAGAATTCATTTCAAAGAATCCTATCTCCATTGCCTCAGCGATCATTTCCCGAACTATTTCTGAAGATACATGCAGTGGTTGGTCATTATTCCAACGAGAATAGCCATGTGGTCCAATCATTACTTCCCCTGTACCGATAATAGTGAGTTCAAAATTATCTTCAGGATCAGTGAAAGTGTTTCTAGTCAAATGGATTTGAATATCCTTTAGAGCTACAGGAAATGTGATCATCCTAATCTAAGCCACCATTCCCCTCACAAACAGATCCATAAACTCTTTCATCTCAAAGACCGTTCTCCAATTCAGTTTTATGCACTGGATTCTTACCGATGAATAGTTCATAGCTACTCAGGGGATTTCTCTTCCATCGACCTTCTTGCATATTCCCCTCTGGTGATTGTTTTTTCAGGCTTGGGATTATCTAGGGGCTCACCACCCAGCAGTACTTTAATATCCTCCAAGAGTTCATTTTGATCTTCAAGGAGATTGATTCTTTTGTTGATCTTCCAATACCATGCCCAGAACTCTCTTATAAGCAGAAAGAATCCAAGCACTGCCAAACCCCAAATAATCGGTATATATTGTGGATCCATAATGTCTCTCCCCTCGGTTAATAATGAATGTCAGCAGTAAGCTCTATACTTTGATTCTCATCGCAGAGAAATACATACTTGCCATTTCGGACTAAATCTAGGAGTACTTTTCTCCCGGGATGATGTGTACTAGAGGATTTCGCAGATGCAACCCAATTGTAACAATTTGGGAAATCTGATAACATCTTTAAATTCCAATTTCGATTAGATCCATGATGCGGTAAAAGTCCTACAACAACATCATCTGATTTATTGGCGTAATATTGACATATTTCATCTACGTACTTTTTATTATTCTTATCTCGTGTATTTAAATTTATATCCCCAGTGAGTAAATGTCCGAAATATTTCTCGCCGAAACTCGATCGGTTGTATGGCCAAAAAACAAATGGGTACATTATTGGGGACCAACGATAGGTAATTTTCTTCTGGTTCCTTGGACCATGATACAGTAACAATGAGGTATCATTTCGATGATCAGAATTTGTAGGATAACCATTTGATATATAGCCTCTTGTAGCTTGATTAAGAATAGCATTAAGCACTTGAGACTGATTCCTTGGATCAATCCCATTTTTGAGAAGATGTTTCAGGAATCTGTATAGATCTGAGAATGATGTTGGGGGTCTGAATATTTGAAATTCCCATCTCTTGTCCATGACCCAATTTCCATAATACTCTAGATATTTCGCTCTGTTAGAAGGAATTTTATAGCCATCATCCCCAAGGATAAAATCTGGGATGTCACTATCTTCTAATAATGAATCGATATCCCTGCCTTCTTTATTGGGATGTGGCTCAGGAAATTCAGGTTCAAAATCAATGTTGTTTTCATCATCAGGTGGTGCAGAGCCGACTACAATGATCTCATCAATATCTGTAAGTTCTAATAACGTACCAGTCGGATCTGCTAAAAATCTATGATACGAAGCGCTAGCTTCGCTATGCTGAACCGAAAGGTATAATCTTTCAACCGGAGTCAAGTATGGAATTAGTAATCTCTTTACTCGAGTGTTGATAAGAAGTGTATCAAGACCTGAAACATGATCATCATGAAAATGAGAAATTATGAGTAAATCAAGAACACCTGATATTCCATTTTTAAAATTGTTTATTTCTGTTGTCAATGGTTGTTGTGCTTTTGAGCCACAGTCATAGACCATATTGAAATTGTCCAGCTTCATCGAATAAAACAAACCCTGGCCTACAGAATGAAACACTGATTCACAATGAATATTGCGACTTTTGTATTTACATCTCATTGTTTTGATGAATCCAATTGTTGCTTTTCTTCTATGGGGTGAGGTTCCTCCTCCGGAACTTGAATATTGAGAATATCACCAGGCAAAGATTCCAGCTCAAATTCCTCACGAATTACTGCAAATAAATCTTTCATTGAAGAACTAACTAATTTGCTAGCAGAAGCCATTTCACGATGACCTTCATTTCGCCAATCGGGGTCAGCCTGTGTATCATCTCGTTTTTCTCTTCCAAATACATAGTTGTCAATTCCTTTTATTAGTTGACCGGCAGCATTGTAAATATTTGAGGGAATATTTATGGAATTCTGTCTCATGAACTCGAGATATTCATCATACTGTGTCTTAAAATCAGCTCGAAGCCCCTCCTCTTTGTCATTTCCCGGCCAAAGAATATTCCAATGGCCAGCAATCCAGATTGCTTTCTCCCAAATTTCACCAGTGATTTCATACATTTTTTGCATAGCTATTTGCTTAAAGCCGTAACCTGCTTGAATGCCTTGTTCAATAATTTGGAATTGTTGATCTGCTTTTCTCTCCATCTCTGAGAATTTCTGATCTGATTTTCTTACCATCTCTGAAAATTGCTGATCTGATTTTTTTATAGTCTCTGAGAATTGTTGTTCAGCAATTCTGGATATTTTCCTGAAATGTTCATCAACAATTATTTTTATGCCCCAACCAATAAGACCTAATGCAAATGCAATAACACTTTCTGGTTTTTTCCCTAATGACCATAACTGGACGATCAAAACAACCATCACAATCGTAGTTAACATCATTAGAAATGTTCCCTTGGAAGAAATCTTCATTTCGATTTTATTACCCATCGAGGTTTTCTCCTAATCTTTATCGTTGGGAAGCGACCATATCATGCTTTTACTAAATCGCCATCCCACTCACAAACACATCTACCTCTTTTTGTTATTTAGATTTCTTTATATCCGCACGTTCAGCTTCCATCTCTTTGAAGATTTGTTTCAATTTTTCTATCCGTTCATCACTATATGGAAGTGGCAATTCTTCCTCAAGTTCCTCCTCTGGCATGCCCTCATCTTTGGCCTTCTTTCGTAACAACAATTGAGTGACAGCATGAGCTGCATCTGCTTGCTCTAATTCCTCAAAAACATGTGCATGGTCAGTAATCACCAATTCTCGATACTCTCTTTCCTCTTCTGTGTCCGCTTTTGGAAGGGGCGTTCCATATAAAACTTCAGTAAATATTCGATCCTTTGTTTCGTCTGTTAATGCCATTTTGTCTGACTCCATTTTTCTATATTTTGTCACGCCGCCATCCCTCGGACAAAAACCTCAACGAATGTCTTCATCTTGGCAATAATACGCTCACCAATCTCTTTGGCTTGCAAGACACTGGGCTGATTATCCAGGCACTGGAGGACATCCTGCATGATGGGTGGGTTTTCATTGAAGATGTAGGCGGTAACAAGTGCTTGAAACTGATTATGATCAAGGTGTTCCTCTTCACAGAGCTGACCTAAAGCCAGCACTTGCTGGTCATGCCAGTACTTTTCAAACTCATCCTGGATCATATCGGCATCATGAATAAAAGGCAGGTTCTTGTCAATGAACTTCTCAATCAACTCACGTTTGCTACGGAGCTCCACTTCCCCATCCAGAATATCCATGAGATTTTTACGCTGTTGAGCTATCTCTGAAAGTTGGCTCTGTTTGAGTCTAGCTAACAGCTTCAGGATATAGGCCACATTGATCTCATCCCGATGGATCAACTCCAACTCAAAATCAACATCATCTAGAATGGATGTCTTCTCCTTATGATGGTCAACCTTGACCTTCTCATAGAGATCCAGATACTTGCTCTTATAGTCTTCAAATGCCTGACTGCTCATAGGCAGATCATCCCAGGTGAACTCAACATAGGAACCCAGAACATTCTTGATCCGCATCATCTCACGGAAGGCTTGAATAAAGGCCAGTTCTTCTTCTTCACTGGGTAGATCGTCAACACTCTGTACCGTGGGTACCAGGCTGAGAAGTTTTGCAAACGCCGCACTAAAAGACCTGACGATCACCTCATAAGGCGGTAGAAGAATAATTTCTTTTGCATTCTTATCTGAGAACAAAGCGATAGCTTCATCTGTGGACTTTTTCAGATTTCGGAAGCACATGATATTGCCCTGGGACTTCCGTTCGTTCAGGATTCGATTGGTGCGTGAGAATGCCTGGATGAGCCCATGGTATTTCAGGGTCTTGTCTACATAGAGGGTATTGAGCTTAGTTGCATCAAAACCAGTGAGAAACATGTTTACTACCATGAGAATATCCAGACGGTCCTTATCCTGGAAGCTGGCTTTTTCACGCTCCTTGATGCGTTTACTGATGTCCTTGAAATAATTCTCGAATTGTTGACTGTCTCTGGTATTGAAACTGGTGCCATACATGGCATTGTAATCAACCATGATGCGATCCAGGGCTTCTCTGTGTGTGGCTGACTGATAGGCAAATTGAGGCTCTGCTGCCATGGGGTAGTCATCCTGAAGGATGCCCGTCGCATCTGGATCATCAGGGTTAGCGCCGTAGGTGAAGATGGCGGCAATCCTGAGATTGTGGTCCTTTTGTTTAAACACATCGTAGTACCTGATCAGATTATCAATACTACTCACCGCAAACATGGCTGTAAAGTCACGGTTATGTGTTTTCTGGTTGTGGTATTGGAGGATGTAGTCGGCGATCTTATCCAAGCGAGCAGGGTCATTATAGACTTCCTGCTTATCAATATCTTCAACCTCAATATCGATGAAGGTGTTGCTCTTCTGTTTGTATCTGCCCAGATACTCTATATTGAATTTGAGGACGTTCTGGTCCTTGATGGCATCCGTGATCACATACTTATGTAGGCATTCTCCGAACAGATCATGGGTGGTACGCTTCCCCAATTCATTAGCATAGGCATTCATAGCAAAGATGGGTGTGCCAGTGAACCCGAAGAGTTGGATGTTCTTAAAGAAGCCCGTAATGCGCTTATGAGTCTCTCCAAACTGACTCCTATGGCATTCATCAAAAATAAAGACGATGCGTTTATCTACCAGATGCTGAATGGCTTGGCGATGGTTGCTCTTCATGATAGCGTTATTGAGCTTCTGGATGGTGGTTACGGTAAGCTTGCTGTCATCATTGAGTTGTTTGACCAGGGAACGGGTATTGTTGGTGACATCCACCGAATCAGGTTTAAAGCTGTTAAACTCCTTCATGGTCTGGTAGTCAAGGTCTTTACGGTCAACCACAAAGACCACCTTATGAATGCCTGGTAGCTCCATGACGATCTGGCTGGCTTTAAATGAGGTAAGGGTCTTACCAGAGCCTGTGGTGTGCCAGAAATAGCCATTCCCTAGCTTATCAGCGACTTGTTTGACCAGAGCTTCTGTTGCATAAACCTGATAGGGACGCAATACCATGAGGATGTCCCAGCTTTCATGGAATACGACATAGTGAGCTATCATTTTGGCAATATGTTGCGGGTTTAAGAAGGCATCAGCAAAGGCGGTAAGGTCATTGATATTGCGATTGTTCACATCTGCCCAGGCGAAGGTCTGCTGGAAGGATTGGGAACGGTTGTTGGCGTAATACTTGGCATTGACCCCATTGGAGATGACAAAGATTTGAACGTAATTAAATAAACCGCTATTGGTCCAGTAGGTGATCCTTTGGTAGCGATTGACCTGATTAAAGGCTTCTTTGATCTCAATCCCACGGCGTTTGAGTTCGATCTGAATCAATGGAAGACCATTGACCATCACGGTCACATCATAACGGTTTGTGTACTTTCCTTTTTGGGTGATCTGATTGGTGACCTGAAACAGATTCCTGGAGAGGTCTTCACTGTCATAGAATTGGATGTAGGCAGAATTGCCATCATCACGGGTAAATTGAAAACGGTCACGCAGGGTTTTGGCTTTGGAGAAGACATTACCTTTAGCAAGGTGGTTGAGAATCTTGGCAAATTCTGAATCAGAGAATTGGGTGCTGTTGAAAGCTCCCAGTTGAGCATGCAAATTGTCCAGGACATCCTGTTCGCTGGAGATCTGGACACGAGTATGCCCCAGCCCCACCAATTGCTGGATAAGTTGCTCTTCTAATTCTGCTTCACTCTGATGTACCATATTCCCCTACCAGGCTTCAACTTTTAACTTTTCACTTATAATTTTTAACTCTTTAGACGAACATCTGTTGGAGCAGACCTTTTTTGAATTGCTGTGATCTCATAATATTTTCTACACAAAATTCAATTTTTATATCCAAGACTTTTAAGAACATTCCAATCTTCTTTTGCTCAGTTAACGAAACTGGAAGGTTCAATGCTTTAGATAGAAAAGTGGTATTAGTAATGTTGATTGTGTTCTTAGGACCCTTTTGAATTATCGAGTGCAAATAGTTATGTGTGTTTGCTACGGATTCAAAATAGATATTAAGCATGTAACCAAGACCTGGAGTCTCAGGTGTGAAAACACCATATAATGGAGAGACAATTACATCTTTGTCAACCTTACTTTGTTTAATTATACCATATGGAAAAGAACCAGTTGGGCTCTTGGTATAAACCATATCATTTGGTCTGACCAAATTATAGTGATCAGTTGAAGCAGCAGCAAAACTTCTCCCAAGATGCTCTATTTGGTTTATTAAACCTTTGTGAACGGAAACCGAAAAGACTTGTTCATTACCAGTACTCTTTGAACCATGCTCAAATAATACTTCGTGGAATTTTCTCTCCCCCCAATCAGGATAGTCATTCCCATCCTCATATTTGAAGCGAATCTCCTGGGAGAAGAGTTTCTGCATAACCCCTTTTTTGTATTGCTCCAGGCGTTCCTTTTTGCGCTGGAGGATCTGGATCTTCTGGTCCACAGTCGAGAGAAAGGCGGCTATCTTTTGTTGTTCAGGATGGGTAGGAATACTTATTCTAAACTTTTTAAAATAGGGCAGTCCAATCGTTTTAATTGTAGATCCAATTGCGATTCTTTCAAATTCTCGTTTTTGAATCTGAAGGATATAGTATAAAAACCAGTTGTCTAGCTTGCCTTTAATCGTCCTCCATACAATAAAATGCTGACTCACTGCCATATAAGTTTTCATTACTGCACTTTTACCAACACCCGCATCACGAGAGAGCAATACTGTTTCTGGCGGATGGAGCACCGCTGAACTGTTAGCTATACCTACATCAGATATGGTTATCTTTGTTTTCTCAATATATCCATTGTCTAACCACTTTGAATCTGCAAGTGATACCCAGGGGATATTACCCTCATAGTATTCAGAAATTCCTTTAGCAGGAGTGTGTCCAGATCCACGAACTGACAAGTCTTCAAGCAGCTCATTTTTCCACTCATCCTTAAACTCAGGAAATCTTAATTCAGGGATCAAAAAGGTGCCTCAATCCCTAACTGCTTGCAGTAATCGGCAATCACCTTATCTGTCTCCTGCATCTCCACTTCCAGGTCCTTCAATTCCCCAGCCACAGCATCCAACTGAACGGGCTCTTCTTCTTCAAAAGTGTCCACATAACGGGGGATATTCAGGTTAAAGTCATTTTCCCTAACATCCACTATCTGAGCCACATAGCTGTACTTGTCTTCTGTTTTGCGCTCACGATAGGTGCTGACAATCTTTTCAATATGCTCAGGACGTAGATAGTTCTGGGTCTTCACCTTCTCAAAATGTTGGGAGGCATCAATAAATAGGATATTATCCCTATGCTCTCGGTTGTTCTTCAATACCAGAATGCAAGTCGGAATACTGGTTCCATAAAATACATTGGCAGGCAATCCAATCACGGCATCCAGAACATTACGATCCTCAATCAAGACCTGGCGAATATGACCCTCTGCTCCTCCTCTAAACAGAACGCCATGAGGCAGGACACAGGTCATGGTGCCATCATCACTCAAGCTGTGGAGCATGTGCAATAGAAAGGCGAAATCAGCTTTTGAGCTAGGTGCGAGCTTGCCAAACGACCCAAAGCGGTCATCACTCATGAACAATGGATTGGCGCTCCAATTGGCAGAAAAGGGAGGATTAGCAACCACTGCCTCAAACTTCATATCAATATGCTGAGGATGCTCCAGGGTGTCATCATTACGAATATCAAACTTGCGGTAATGGACATTATGCATGATCATGTTCATGCGACACAGGTTAAAGGTGGTGGGGTTGCTCTCCTGGCCGTAGAAACCACCCACATCTTCAACTTCCTTACTCACACGCAATAACAGTGAACCAGAACCACAGGTGGGGTCATATACGCTCTTGAGCTTGGTCTTGCCCGTGGATACGATCTTTGCCAGGATCATGCTCACCTGTTGCGGTGTATAGAACTCGCCAGCTTTCTTGCCAGCACCACTGGCAAACTGACCAATCAGATATTCATAGGCATCACCAAGAACATCAGCTTCCGTATCTTCCAGCTTGAAATCAATCGCATCTAAATGGGAGAGCACTTTAACGATGAGATCATTCTTGGCATTCTCGCCTTTACCCAGTTTGGAGCTGGTGAGATCAAGGTCTTCAAAGAGGTGATCAAAGTCTTCTTCACTTTCAGTACCCATGGTGCTCTGGGCAATATTGTTCAATACTTTTGTGAGATCATCCAGGATAAACTTGCTCTTGCCCTCGGCATTGCCCCTGCGTGCCATTTCGCTAAACAGTTCAGAGGGCTTCAGGAAGTACCCAAGCGTGTCAAGAGACATCCCTCTCACCGCATCCAGGTATTTTTGTCCCTCGGCACTGTTTTCATCTAATTCTTTATAGGTCTTTCCATCGGGTTTCAAGATGGCGTTGGCGTAAGCATGCATCTTATTGCTCAGGTATTTATAGAAAATGAATCCCAATATATAATCACGGAAGTCATCAGCGCCCATCTTACCCCTGAGAGTATTGGCGATATTCCAGAGTTGTTGTTCGAGTTGTTGTTTTTCGGCGTTCATAGTGTCCTATTCAATTATTATATATCTCACACAAATACACGGAACCATCGATTCATCTTTTTATGCGAGATTGCAGAATAGATAATTTTCATGAGCGTGAGTCCCTCATTCATGTGCAATTGTTACAAAGTGTGGAAGATAGTAGATAGAAGCATATGCACAACAGAAACCCCTTTCGTAGATAGCCCCTATTGACTTCCAGGTGGGAATTGTATACACATTTATTGCGGCTACACCTCCAAGAAGTCTTATATACAACCAAAACGTATACGCAAAGGCGTATACAATTTATGCTTAATGGTGAGCAACAGTGATTAACTATGAGCACATCAGTGCACTTTTCGAAGGCATCTCAGGGCAAATAAAAAAGCCCTCGACAATAATATTATCAAGGACTTAAGTGGTGTAGCAGGGGGCGGATTTGAACCGCCGACACCCGGCTTATGAAGCCGATGCTCTAACCAACTGAGCTACCCTGCCCTCTTTTCATACCCTCTGCGGACCTGCCCGCCGAAGTGGGACTGAGCCCCACGAAGGCGGGCGAAAATAGAATTATCACCATCCGTGAGCAAGTGAATAAACAACTCTTTCAGAAAAGGATACTTTTGTAGCATTCGACATCAGGTATTCAATTTATGAAACATAACTCATAAATTAAATTTCATTCATCTTGACAATACATGCTATTGCGATGCGTTGCCATTATTATCTTTTTCCCAAGAAATTTAACAGGAGAATACCATGAACAAATTTTTTACCCTTTTACTCGTTTTACCCGTCATGTTTATGTGGAGCTGTGAGGACACTAAAGATGATGAAGAACTTCCAGATCTTGCTCACGTCGGTTCAGCTGCTTGTGGTGACTGCCACACCGATATCTATGCAGATTTCATTGATAGCGGCCACCCATACAAATTCAACATTGTTGACGGCGCTGCCCCAACATACCCTTCATTTGTAAATAATTCCCTAACACTTCCAGACTTCATATCCGGCGGTTGGGATGAGGTTGCTGGTGTAATTGGTGGATTTGGTTGGAAAGCACGTTTTGTAGGTACTGATGGTCATGTCATGGGTACTGCTGGTAGCATGTATCCTGCAACAGGTGGCAACCAACACAACTTCTTTGGTGGAGATGTTGGTGTTGACTGGGGTTTTAACGATTATCATGCAAATGCAACTGATATCAAAAAATACAACTATTCCTGTTTCAAATGCCACACTACTGGTGGTGTTGAAACAACCAACCCAGATAGCTCCTGGCTGAAAGTTCATCTCGATATCGATGCAGCAGAAACTATGGATTACTTCGCTTTTGGCGGAATCCAGTGTGAAGCTTGCCATGGTCAGGGAAGCCAACATGCAGTTGATGGGGAAACACAATACATTGACCGTGTGACAACCAGTCGTCTGGAAGGTACAAATGATGTGACTGACCTTTGTGGGGATTGTCATACACGTAATGCTGACAGATCCATTGCAGCCAAGGGTGGATTCACCAAGCACCATGAACAGTATGATGAATTTATCACAACAGGTCACTACAATGACGGTCAAATGTCTTGTATAACCTGTCACGATCCTCACAAACGTACTGTTTGGAGTGGAGACGCAATCCAACAAACATGTGGAACTGATTGTCACGCAAGTAAGACAACAATGAAGCATAATGATATGGCTAGCTGTAATAGTTGCCATATGCCCTTTTCATCAAAATCTGGACAAAAACGTGGTCCTTATGTTGGTGATGTAAAAGCTCACCTCTGGGATATCAATACTGATGCAGATTACAATATGTACAGTGATGATGGAGCTACAGTACGCACAGTTGGTGGTAAAGCCATGATTAGTCTACAATATGCTTGCTACGGCTGTCACGTTGACGCAAGTGGTCAGGGTGGTTGGGCGACAGCACCTGGTGACACTACAAAGTATTCTATGAAAACTTTGCAACAGTTATCTGATTTTGCTGTAGGTATGCACGACTAAAAGATCTCCGATCAAGAGGAAAGGGGAGGCTGGTCCTCCCCTTTTTTTATATCTGATAATATTGTTCTCTAAGCATGTTGAAAGTTAAGTTGACACCATGAAAATTCTACTTGTCGAAGATGAAAAAAGGTTGGCTAAACATTTAGGTAGCCTCTTACGAGAGAATAATTACACCGTCACTACTGCCCACGATGGCAAAAGTGCCTGGGATATTATCACCAGGGATGCCTTTGATGCCATAATCCTGGACTGGCTATTGCCTGAGATCACCGGGGTTGAAATCTGTGAACGCCTCAGACACAATGGTGATAAGACCCCTATCCTATTCCTGACTGCTCAATCTGCAATTCATCATCGCATCAAAGGATTTGAAGTAGGTGCAGATGACTATCTCACCAAGCCCTTCCATTCAGAGGAATTACTGATCCGGCTGGCAAGTCTCATACGTCGTAGTCACCAACCTCCCATTTCAATCTTTAACTCAAAGGGATTCACCTTCGACGCTACCAAACATTATGTCTGTTATGAGGGTCAGTCTACAGAACTGTCACAAAAAGAATCCGCTATTTTGAATTTATTGTTTCAAGATCCTGGAGAGGTGATCTCCCGTAAAACCTTTCTCCAGGAAATATGGGGCTATGATTTTGATCCTAAGACAAACACCTTAGAAGTCTACATAAGAATGCTGAGGAGCAAGCTAGACCAGCTTAGTTCTATGAAACTCATTTATACCAAACGGGGTGAAGGCTACTACATCGAGAATGAAGCTTAGGCTCCCCAATCCCTCCATAAGATTTAAGATCATTTTTGCCCAGGCAGCAAGTCTGGCTGGCATATTATTTCTGTTTACCTTCATCCTATCCATACTGCTAAATCAAGTATTAAACATGAATCTGGATCGCTTTTTACATATGCAATCTGATAATTTTCAGGCTACCATATCTATTCAGAATGGTCGGATATCCTTCCATGATTTACACAGCAACTTTGAGCATTCCGGTACTGAAGAGGATGAGATTCCTTTTTATGTCCAATTCCTGGATAGTCATGGCAGAACCTTGATGCTATCTGGTAATTTAGAAGAGCGAAGACTCTACCATGGAGGGAAACTACCTCCAAAAGAACTATTGGAAACCGTCTTCTTCTTTGGAGAACCATCAAGAAGATTAATTACGCCAGTGCACATTCATAATCAGCATATCGGATGGCTCATCGTAACCATCCCTTTTGATTATTTAGATGATTTCAAAGACTACAAGAATAGAATTCTCTTTATTACTGGAAGCATCGGGATCTTGCTCTTTATTTTGTTGAGCTTCTTCTTTGTGAAGCTTGCATTAAGGCCTGTAAAACAATTGGCCAACAGTGCAGAAGTTCTTGCTGAAGAATCTGAGATCAGCGCTCTACCCGATTTTGAAAGCAATGATGAAATTGGTGATCTAACCAGAACTCTAAATCACCTTCTACGTAAAGCAGGCCAGTCCATGGAGACCTTAGAACTATTCGCGGCCAATGTTTCACACGAACTAAAAACACCCCTGGCAATCATGCATTCTGAGATCTCCCTGCTTCAAAAGAATATCCATCCTACTCACCAATATTCATTGGATTTGTTAAGTGAAGAAGTTGATAGGATGCAAACGCTCATAGAGAACCTACTGGTTATCAGTAATTCTCAGAGACCCTACAAACTTTTGCCCTCTGACATATGGCTTCAGGATTTTATCAGCGATGAATCCGGCAGAATCCAACGCATCTTCCGAAATAACAATATGCATTTTGATTTTTCAAAAGTCCAATCCACCAAAGTCCATGCGGATATCTACCTCCTACAACTCGTGTTTGATAATCTGGTTAGAAACGCGGTTCTCTACTCACCTGAGAATACCACTATATCCATATCCACAACAGCAGATGAGTCAGGTGTGTCTATTCATGTTTGTGATACGGGACCAGGAATAGCTGAAGCGGAGCTAGCCAAGATTCTTGAACCATTTGTGCGAGGGGAATCTACCGTCCATCAGGCTATGACCGGCAGTGGTTTAGGTTTATCAATATCAACCTGGGCGACCCAATTGTTAGGTGGAGCCCTCAAGCTGGAAAATATCAGCCCTCACGGCTTGAAAGCATCCATTACCCTACCAAATAATCATCAGGACTAGAAGTTTTTCAAATACTCTTCTCTGAAGTAGGTGTTTTTGTGTTCTTCAAAAGTTCGAAATTCATCATCAAGTAAATATTGGAGTGGATCTTCTTCTCCCAGAGCCAGTATTGAATGACAAAGCGTGCATTCATCTGATATGGAGGTGCCTGCATCATCCACGAGGTGACGGTTGTGACACCTAAAGCAGCCATCGCTTTGATCATGTTGCATAAAGTTGTGACATGAAAAACAGCCAAACTCCACACGATGCCCCAAATGATTCGGGTACGTATTCCATTCGATCTTCATAGCAGGATGAATATTTCGATCATAAATGGCTTGAACCGCTTCGATGGATCCAGGTAAGGAGAGATAATCTCTCTCTGGATACTCTACTGCATAGAATGATTCGAGTCGCTCCTGAATACCGGATAGACCCGTCGCTTTATCCTCGTAAGAGGTGATAATTGATGCCATTGCTTCCCGCTTTATGTATGGAAGATTAACATCAATCAATCCCCGGGCCATGGCACGATCTAAAGCTTCACCAGGTTGTTCATAAATATGTGTTGCTCTGTTATGACAATCCACACAATCCATTACCCGAGGCTCAGCATGTTCAAAGGTTGAATCAGTCATATTAGTATTTGTGTATCGTTTAAAATTTCCATCGGGTTGTTTGACTTCAACCCAGATCATATCTTCACGCATATCATCTACAGAGCTGTAGCGGACTTCATTGTTCTCAGCAATGTGCCAGTGTATACCAGATCCCACACCATTTGCTGCATCCACTTTAAGGTTTAGAGTGGTATACTGTTTTGTATTGGCTTCATCATTTCGGTATCTCTCAATTTTCACCAGTTTTGATCCATAGTGTTTTTCAGGCCAATGGCATTTACCACAAGTTTCAGTGGCAGGTCGTAAGTTGTGAATTGGAGTTCCGATGGGTTTATCATAAAGATCGAACATGGCTGCCACAGCCTGCCAGGCCCCATTTACTTTTGCTTCAGCCAATGCCTGGACACCCTCACCAATATGACAGTCCACACAGGGTACACGAGAATGGGGTGAAACCGAATAAACCTGCCACTCAGGTCCCATGATGGTGTGACAGGCCGTCCCACAGAACTCCGATTCATCCATATAGTGCATGGCGCTAGATCCTGCTCCTACAATAAAAAGTACATTCACGATGGTCAAGATGCCTACAACAGGAACCACCTTTTCCCAGAAGTTATGACCACCTACGTCTCCGTCCTCATGTTTACCCAGAAATACATTGTGAAGGGTTGTACCTGTTTCCTTCTTCTGCTTTCTCCAGGCAAAGGGTAGTAGAACCAATCCTAGAACAAATAGAATGGGGATGAGGAAGTATGTGACAATTCCTGTATAAGTGCTTCTAAAGACACCAATTAAGGACAGTCCCTCGAGGATGAAAAAGGAAATAAAGGCAGTACTGGCGAGAATAGTACCAATTTTGCCAATCCAATTCATAAACAGCAATTGTATAAACATCAAGTATCGTCCAAAAAAGCCCATGTAGTTCTCCGAAATGCAGGTTATTGAGTGATGAAAGTTAATCAACCTGACTGGTTAAGCAATCGCTAGTGTCAGCATTAAATAATATTAATTGAAAGGCCTCTCTTCCCCTGTTGAAATTCACCTGACATACCTTATTTTAAAACTCTGCTATCAGATCATTAAGGAAGGGTTTAGGATGAAATTCAGTTACGGACGATTATTACTTCTTGGGTTTGGATTTATGGGTACCACCATCCTGTGGGGTATCTACAATGCCTATGTTCCTATCTTCCTCCAGGCAGGTAGAGAAGGGTTTTCCTCGACCAGTGGTGTAACTGGATTTGGGATGAGCGCAACAGCAACTGGGTTTGTGATGACACTGGATAATATCGCTGCCCTCTTCATCCTTCCTTTTATCGGTGCCTGGTCTGATAGAATTAGAACGAAGATGGGTAGACGCAAACCCTTTATTGCTATGGGCGCACCTCTGGCTTTTATCGGGTTCATTGGAATCCCTATTATGCTGAATGTTTCCTTGATCCCCTTTATGATTGCCATCTTTATCACATTATTCTTTATGGATGTATTCAGGACTCCAGTAATATCACTCATGCCTGATATCACGCCTTCTCCCCAACGTTCCCAGGCCAATGGTATCATCAACCTCATGGGTGGTGTAGGTGCTGTATTGGCATTTGTGGTAGGTGGTATCCTGTTTAAAGTATCAGTCGGAGCTCCCTTCTACTTTGGCGGAATCATCATGCTCATTGGAGCAGCTGTTGTGCTCTATTTCATTAAAGAACCTGAGGTCCCTGAACCAAAGGAAGAAGAACCCGGACTCCTGGATAGCTTCAAGACAGTACTAGTTGATAAAGATCGTTCCGCTCTTTTCCTATTGCTTGCCATTTTCTTTTGGTTTTTGGGTTATGGTGCGCTGGAAGTTTTCTTTACCTCTTTTGCTGTAAATCGTTTTGGTGTGGATAGTGGTCAGGCTACAGGTTTGCTAGCCTTCTTTTCACTACCAATTGTCCTCTTTTCACCTCTAAGTGGATTCCTTGGTGCCAAGTTCGGCAGAAAAATCATCATCATGGCAGGTATTGTCGGTTTCGCCATCCTGCTCTTCTGGGGATTCTCAATACAATCGTTATCCACTATAAAGATTATGCTCCCACTAACGGGAGTAACCTGGTCACTGATTCTGGTTAATTCACTCCCCATGGTAGTTGATATGGCTCCTCAAGACCGGCTGGGAACTTATACGGGGTTGTATTATCTCTCCTCTCAATCCTCTGCCATAGCCGGACCTATTATGGCCGGTCAAATAATTGAAATCTTTAATAACAATTATGGCGTGGGTTTTATCTATGGATCAATCACTCTACTGATTGCTCTCATTTTCATGTTGCCTGTTAAACGTGGCGAGGCTATTACAGATAGCTGATATGCTTTATCATTTTCTAAAATACCTGTCCCATTTTATGGTGAATGTTTTTTATCGACGGATACATGTTGAGAATAAAGAGCGCGTGCGTAAAAAGGGACCTGTGATTCTCGCTGCTAATCATCCAAACACGATGATGGACCCTATGTTGGTAGCCCTACTCTGTGGTCGCAATCCTCATTTCTTAGGGAAAAGCACTCTTTTTAACACAAAGATTGCAAAAATCTTTTTTAGATCTGTCCATGTAATTCCAGTTTATCGCAAAATGGATGCTGAAAAAGAGATGGGTAAAAATGCCCAGGTTTTTGAGAAATGCTACCAATCCCTTGAAGCTGGAAATGCTCTGGTTATCATGCCGGAAGGGATCAGCCAGATGGATGGAACCTTACATGAAATTAAAACTGGTACCGCTCGAATCGGTTTAGGTGCTGAAGTACGAAATGCGTTTGAATTAGGAGTTCAAATTGTCCCGGCAGGTATCAATTATTCCTCCCCGACTGAGTTTTTTAGTGATGTCCACTGTCGATTTGGAAGACCTATTGATCTGACTGAATATCAAGATCTCTACGAAAAAGACGAGTATGAAGCTGTTTATGAAGTCACCAATCAGATACGCGATGCTCTGGCTAAACTCACGACAACTGTAGAAAAATCAGAATCAGCTGGCGTATTGAAAAACCTCAAAAAGATTTACAAGATGGAGCTGGCTATCGATCTAGGTTTGGACGAAGACCTCAAACAGCATGATTTTTCCATGACTCGTGGAATGGCAGATGCCATCGACTGGTATTCTGCTGAACACCCAAAACATTTCGCCCAAATGGATCGCCGTATGAATCGATATTTGGCAAAGGTTGAAGGTCTGGAGTTGCGCGACGAATTGCTCTCCACTGCTGCTGGACATAGAACCATTACCAAGAGGGCATTTGGTCTGTTAGGTGTAATTACGGGATTTCCAATTTATATATGGGGTGTTGTGAACAACTTTTTTCCCTATAGAATACCAGCTTTACTCGTCCAGGTACTTGGAACTTCACTTGAATATCTATCCACAATAAAAATGCTATCTGGTTTTGTATTCTTCGCTTTGTTTTACACGCTCCAAACTGTTGGCGTCTGGTATCTGACTGGCTCTGGTTTGCTAACCACCCTATATATTCTAAGCTTATTGCCAGCTGGACGATTTGCTCGATTTTATCATGATACCATGCAGAGATACCGTCAGCATATCCGCATATTCACGCTGTTTTTGAAGCGTAAAACTTTGATGTACGAAATCATCCAGGAGCGCATGGCTCTGATTACTGCTATTGATGAGGCGAAAGCGGAGTACATGAATCGGCTAGAAGAAGAACCAGGCTCCAAAGTCGGGGTGGATGACACTGAAGCCTGATTGCATATAAGCAGATTGTATCATACTTACTCTCTTACCAACCATCCGTTCCAAACTCAATTAAATTAATTTCTCCAGGCCTTGACAGACCTTACTGTCCCGATTATATTCAGCCCGCTTTTATAGATCGCGGGATGGAGCAGTCTGGTAGCTCGTTGGGCTCATAACCCAAAGGTCGTAGGTTCGAATCCTACTCCCGCTACTCAAGTAAGAACAACAACTTAAGCCACTCTTTCGGGTGGCTTTTTTGCATCTATGCGCTATAGAGTATCATATTGTTATTACAGTACTTATAACGCTTTCTCATAAACGGATGTTATGAGACTAGGGCTAGGGTTTCATAACTCATACGTTTTAAAGACGGGTTAAAGCTTAAGATATTCAGTAATTTAGGAAGTGTTATTTTGTGTATTATTGTGTAGTCTAATGTAAGGCAATGTAAATTCTGTTGGCACTAATCGGCCACTCTAAAAACAAGCCAGTGAGAAGTTTGAGCTACTGCTACTGAGCGTCTTACGGAAATTATCATCATTGCTGCAATTAACATACATGCTCATTTCTTCGAATTATTCAGGTAATTTGGCAATTTGTTCAGGTATTTGGCGGCTAATTTCGCATTTGGATGAGTATAGATCTTAGTGACTTCGCTTGAGGAATGTGTCATAAGGCTTTGTCGATCCTGAATCTCCAAACCCTCAGCGAGAAGCATATTATTGAAAGTGTGTCGAAAACTATGCAAGGTTGCTTTGGGAAGTTTAGCCGCTGAGAGTATGCTTTGTAGGCATTTTCTAGGATTTGCTAGACGGTCATTGAGTTTACTTTCGTTCTCATTGTACAATGTTGGAAACACCGGTCCCCTTTTCCCTTTTATACTTCCAATCTCCTTCAGCAATAAATCTGAAAGAGGAAGCTCATGAACTGTTCTCGATTTACGTATCAACTGTGTAATCTTTTTACCCTTTACATCTATATTCTCATAGCAGATCATTGCTACGTCTCCAGCACGTAATCCGGTGTAAAGGAGAATGGCATAGTAAAGACGCCATTTGCTGCTCTTTTTGAATATCGCTTTAAGATCTTTGGCTGTAAGTTGGCGGTGACGTACTTTTGGTACGATTCGTGGCAGCGTGGCATTCTCGCATGGATTTTGAGCTATGTGACCTTCAAGCATAGCCTGCTTGAACATGAGTGAAATTACGCCTAAGTGGTTTTTCTTCGTCTTGGCAGAAACTGTCAGCCAATCTATGTAACCATTGTAAGTCGTCAAAGTAATTCGGACAAGATCGCTTAAAAAATAAGAGACACTTTCCGGGCCTCCAACATATTAAGCAAACACCTCATGGTGCTGCGATTTCATGTTAATACGCTTCCTCATCTGAAG
>Ga0209141_1000511_pt1 | contig 28689 bp, 27 predicted proteins | sample SaaInlLV_10m_DNA_2_FD_184676 | JGI IMG/M metagenome (GOLD analysis project Ga0209141, IMG submission 184676) | Marine microbial communities from expanding oxygen minimum zones in the Saanich Inlet - Saanich Inlet SI074_LV_150m_DNA (SPAdes) (version 2) | ecosystem: Environmental > Aquatic >... | reverse complement strand
AATCGCTACATCAATATGATTATTGCCACTGGCAGTCAAACCCAGAGATGTGTCAGAATCAATATCGTTTAAGTAAGGTGTAAAATCAATAGTAAGCAAACCATCTTCACTAAACTCCATGGAGTCCGGTAACATAATCTCTGGTGCATCATTCATCGGAGTAACTGTAAGCACAAATGAACTTGTGTCAGACAGAAAACCATCACTCACAAACACAGTTATTTCTGCTGTTCCATTCCAATTTTCAGCCAGGGTCATTGTGAGTGTATCATTGCTAACGGTAGCTGTTACGTTGGATTCAGCAGAAGAAACAGAGTATGTTAAACCGTCTCCTTCAATATCAGAAGCGGAAAGATTCACCGTTGCAAAATTATCTTCATCAATGGTTACACTATCCATAATTGAAATAACCGGTGCATCGTTGATTGCGTTAATCGTAACCGTGAATGTTTCTGTATCTGTTAGTGTTCCTGTACCGTCATCCGTAACCGTTACCGTAATATCAGTCGTACCATTCCAATTATCAGCCGGGGTCAGAGTAAGCGTATCATTGCTGACGCTTGCCGTAACATTGCTTTCAGTGGATGTTGCAGTATAGGTCAAATCATCTTCATCTATATCTGTGGCAGTCAGGAGAATGACTTTTGCCGTGTCTTCATTCACACTTTGAGCTCCGATATCCGTTAAGACCGGATTGTCATTAATGGGATTGACGGTAACAATAAATGTATCTGTTACAGTAGCGGAACTATCATCCGTTGCTGTTACTGTGATCGTGGCACTGCCATTCTGATTTTCCAATAATGATAGATTGACAGTTAATCCGTCTAAACCGGCATTTAACAGTCCTTCATTGGAATTTGCGATTGATAGCGTCAGACTATCACTGGCAACAATAATATCGTCATCATCAAAAACGCCTGTTATATCTATGCTTACATCGCTGGTATCTTCGTTAATAAGGATGTCATCAATCGCTGATGAAACAATGGGTGCATCGTTGGTATTCAGGATTGTTATTGAAAAACTTTTAGAATCAGTTGCACTGCTGTCATCCGTAACCAATACGGTAACTGTGGCAGTCCCAACATCACTGTTAACAGGTGACCATTCAACCAAACCAGTGCCTGCACCAATGGTCATACCAGATGGTGCAGAAGTGAGACTGTAAGCAAGATTATCTCCGTGGATTGAGTCGTCGTCATCTGCCTGTATTGTATAGTTATAGGTCTCATCTTCAACAGGATTATCCATTGCCGTTGATGTAATGACTGGTGCATCGTTAATGTTATTAACCGTAAGGGTAAATATTTGTGTATTAGAACCTAGACCATTAGTAGCAACTATTGTTACAAGCGTATCACCCACATCATTGTTGTCAGGCAGCCAGTTTATTAGATCCGATCCATCTAGGGTCATTCCAGCAGGATATGTTTGAAGGCTTAATACAGGTACGGGAATTCCTGTATAGACTAACTGGTATTGATAGCTGACGTCTTCATTAACGGTGGTGACAGGTGAAGAAGAAATAACCGGTAAAGTGGATTGATCATACCAATAGGCACCCATATCAACAACGGTGCTGTCTGATTCAAGTGGTAAAGTAGGGTCTCCTGCATCTATACACGGTGAATTTTCTGTAAGGTGATAGTCTCTATTCGCGGTATCAACAAATAGTGGATCAACCTGAATATTGCCATAGGCATCAACACTATCGCCATTGGCATTGGTGGTAACGTTGACTCCTAGCCAATCCCCGGGATTGGAGAAATTCCCATTCTCATTATTATAAAAATTAGAATAAGTAATTGGGTTGCCTCCTGCTACACCAACATTATTATCACTAACTATGCAATTAGTAATTGAAGCACCGGATATTCCAACAGGACCTGCATTGTTAGATATTGTGCATCTATCTAATTGAATAGTGCCCCCCCAATTACTTTGGATTCCACCTCCTCCAGATTGAGAACTATTTTCGATTATTAGTGAATTTTTTATGCTTACATCCGATTCTAATGTATATAAACCACCGCCTCCATTGGATGAACTATTTCCCTTAATAAGTACATCATCAATGATCATTGTACCTTGTTGTGCCAATATCCCACCTCCACCATATGCATTGTTTGTAGCATTATCTAATATTCTTGTTTTTGTAATTGTTGTTGTGCCTTGATAATGATAAATACCTCCATAACTCCCCCCATTATTGCTTATTAAACAATTTTCAATAATAACATTTGCACGCGAAAGATTTACCCCCATATTTGTGTTTTCAGTAATGATTAAATCTTTTAACAAAACTGAAGGCCCCCAGCCTCCAATACTTATTCCTACCACACCATTATTAATTGTTAATCCAATAATACTACAATCACTTTGCCCACCAATACTTACCGTATTCCAAATATTTGGTGCTTTTTCAATTATTGTTGATGAGATATAATTGGTATCAGGATCAATAATATAATTAGACCCAATCAATAAAGATTTATTAATAACTAGACCTTCGGTATACGTCCCCGGTTGCACCAAAATTGTATCTCCATCTGATGCATTGTTAATTGCTTCTTGAATGGTAGAAAATAGGGATGGCACATTAATAAGTGTAGGGTGGTATAAAAGTGTTATATCAGTAAGGGTCGTATTAGACCAAAACGATTGATCTGTTAGTGAAGAAGAAAAATAATTATCCTTGGTAAAAGTAACATCGTAAATCCCCGTTTCCAGATCTGCCGTAAAATAGCCACTCGCATCGTTTGTCACAGTTTCCGTTAAACTGCTCGGTGCCGTTCTGACAAAAGTTATGGTTACTCCACTATGGTCGCTTTGGTTTTCAAGGTAGGCATATCCGTCAACCGTGACAGTTGCAAAAGCCATTGTGGATAGAAAAAGGGTGGCTATGGTTGTTCTGAGTGTGGTTTTCATTTTTGGGTTCCTTTAAAATTATCGTTATTTATCTTTCCAACTGTTGATGCCACTGACAAAAAAGTATTACTTCCTGGAAATGAATCCATTGTTAAAATTCATCAATAAATACATTTTTAATTACTTATCTAAAATTGTTACAACAACACAGCCCTCTCTCGCAATTGATATATTAGATTTGTTTATTATTTCTTCAGCCAAATTTTCTTCTATATATCTCGAAAGTTCTTTTATTAACAAGTCCTTATCCAATTTAATAAATTCATTATCACTACGAAGAACTATACGAATTTCATTTTTTTCGTAATGACCATTTGGACCGTGATTTTTTATAAATTCATCTAATGCCTTTGTATATTCACTTTTAATTTTTTGTAAACTGATTTTAAGTCTCTTTACTATTAGAGCAAGCTCATCTATGTCCTTCATTAGTTATCCTTAAATGACAAATTTCTTAACATCTGTTGGTTTATAAATCATATGATGATTTATTGTTTTTTCTGCAAATAATCTAATTCTCTCTTTTCTCGTTTTGGTCTTTTCGTTTGCAAAATCACTTATATTTTCATTTGCAATTTTTTCTATTTCATGGAACAGCAACCAATCTTTTGCTAATCGAATTTTTGTTTCATTCAGTTTATCAATCTTATTTTCATAATATTTTACCCTGTTTGCGAGTTTCCCACTGATAATAGCACTTGTAATTATTGCACAAGCAGTAACTATAGAAGAAACGACTATTTCCATTTTAAATCTCTTAATTTTCTTTCTTGACAGTCACAATCAATAATGATAGAATTTTCAGTAAACATTTCATTCATTGCTGGTAAAACCTGTTTGATATTTAAAGATAGTTCTTGTTCTGAATTTAATAATTCGTTGAAGGATAAATTTTCGATTTTTAATCTAACTTTGATTTTTTCAGCTAATTTCATGTAGAGTCCTTTCTAGGATATAATGTGCGTTAATATTCAACTCAACTTGCGGCTCCATTTACTAATTCTGTAGCCCAGTTACTCATTCACTTTCCTTATTTACCTAATTCCCTATTCGTAGCACACTTACATCAATGAACGGTGAATAGAATTTGCAACAAATGTTTATACCCATTTGCATTATCCGTTTTAGGATGAGCAATTTTACAAACAAATCCTTTCCGTACACCTTACGGTAGATCTTATAGTGGGAGTTAAATATTTTATTTTTTTATAAAAAAATATTCAAAAAAAGTGTTTAAGTATTTTTTAAAAAAGGTGTTTATGTGTTAGCGTGTTTATGAAAGGATTGTGTGACGTAAAGTGTAGATAAATACTAAGGTTAATCTCAAAAATCAAAAAATAACCAGAACGTTGTGTTTTTAACTTTGCGTCCCGATAAAACAGGACAAACTTCCGCAAAGTCCTGGATTATAGAAATTGTAAGAAATGGATTTTTCAAAGGTTCTTGATCCGTTTTTCATTTAACCTAGCAATAGAGAAAACCTTTGAAAGGTTAAAATCGGCATAGACGATGTATTCCATATCTTTTTTTGGAGTGTGCTTTGAAAGGATAATTTCGGATATAAAATATCGATCACTCTATTTAATTTTTAAAAGTAGTTTTGATGAGAAAAATTATTATAAGGTTAACTTAATAATATGTATATTTGTCCGTGCTAACTCCAAATAAGAAGCAAATATGGAACAAGTAAATAGATTAATCCAATTTCCAGAAGGAAGTTTTTTCCTTTTTGGACCTCGTGGAACAGGAAAATCCACACTCCTGCGTAAGCAATACCCCAATGCAATCTGGATTGATCTTCTGGCCCCTGAGTTACAACGAATATATCTGGCTCGCCCTGAGCGATTACGGGAATTAATTGATGGAAATCCTGGTACCCATGATATTGTGATTGATGAAATACAGAAGGTCCCGGCATTGCTTGACGTAATTCATGCTTTAATTGAAACAGATAAAACATTACGATTTATTTTAACAGGTTCTAGCGCCCGCAAATTACGCAGGGAAAGTTGGAATCTTCTGGCCGGGCGTTTATCTATTGCAAATATGCATCCATTTATAGCAAGTGAAATGGGAGAACATTTTGTCCTAAAGGTTGCTTTAGATATGGGGATGGTGCCACTCATATGTAATGCTTCGAACCCAGATCAGACAAAACGTGCTTATGCAGCATTTTACTTGCAGGAAGAAGTCCAAGCCGAGGCTATGGTCCGTGATATAGGTGCTTTTGCTCGTTTTATGGAAGGGATTAGTTTCTCTCATGGTGGGCAGTTAAATCTGTCTCAAATAGGGCGAGAATGTCAGGTTGGTCGAAAAACAGTTGAAGGCTATATGAATATTCTATATGATTTATTGGTGGCTTTTCGGGTACCTGTTTTTAAACGACGGGCAAAACGGCACATGGTTTCTCATGATAAATTCTATTTTTTTGATACAGGTGTTTTTAGGTCTTTACGTCCTGCGGGTCCTTTAGATCGTCTTGAAGAAATCGAAGGTGCTGCCTTGGAAGGGCTTGTTGCTCAACATTTAAAAGCTTGGATTGATTACAGAAACGGAGAAGCAAATTTATTTTATTGGCGCACAAAATCAGGAAGCGAAGTTGATTTTGTTGTATATGGTGAGAATGTGTTTATTGCCATTGAAGTTAAGCGGTCAAAAAATGTATATAGTAAAGACATTCGTGCATTAAAGGCATTCCGCCAAGATTATCCCGAGTCAAAAGTTGCCATATTATATATGGGAAAGGACTCAGTTGTCATAAATGGAATTCATTGTATTCCCCTTGAGAAGTTTTTAAAAAATCTCAATCCAAATTCATCTTTGATTTGAATTTAAACTAGTTGCTTGGACTCCCCTTTAAAAGGCACAGAACTTAGAAACCGTATGTTAGAATATTTAAGAGTTTAAAAAATAAGTGTTTAAGTATTTTTAAAAAAGTGTTTATGTGTTCGGGTGTTAGCGTGTTCACGAATTTGGGTGATAGAGTCTGCCAAAGGTTTGTGCCCCGTGGCGTGCGGATAAATGTTCAGGTGTTAACCAACACGTTATATAATCTACCCAACATGGTTTTTTTTAAGGGTACCGGACTTGATTTTCACTAAATGTGGCAATTGGGAAAACCTTTTAAATGTTAATTTTGGATATCAAAAACCTGAATACTCTCTGCCTTTTTAAATGGGTTGATTTGGTAACTATATTGCCAAAATGCCGTAGCATGCAATTTGTCTTTTATAAATTAGGATTTGGAGATGGGTCAGAGTATCAATACATTAATACATGACTACATCAACACATACAAGGAATTCAATATGAAACGACTCAATTTAACAGTGGACGAAAATCTATATGAGGATGCCAGAAAAGCATCCTTTATCACTCGGCGCCCTATATCTGAAATTCTCCGAGAAGCTATGAGAGAATGGTTTATGAATCATTCTTTGGGTGAAAAAGGCGAATTATTATTAAGGCAGGACGATGAAACTGAAATACTGAACATACTCAATGAAGATAATTTTGAAGATTTATCAATTGTAAAAGAAGAATTGGAAATCCATTCTTGATTTATTTACTTAGCAAACAGGCAAAGAAATATTTAAAGTCCATTCAACCAAGAATTGCAGGAAAACTTATAGAAGCTATTGAGAAATTACCTGCTGGAAAAGTCAAACCAATAAAAGGGGAAAAAACACCGCCTTTGTTTAGACTTAGAGTTGGAAAATACAGGGTTATTTTTCTAAAGTCTAATCAACAAATACGGGTGGTCAAAATTGATACTCGAGGGGATGTATATAAGAGTATTTAAGTATTTAAAGAAATAAGTGTTTACGTGGTAAAGAGTGTTTGAGTGTTCATGTGTTGGGGGTTTCGGGTGTTAAAGAAAAAGTGAAAGAGTATATCCAACATGGATCCTTTCAAAGGTTCTCTTTACGATTTTTCTAAATGTGGCAATTGGAAAAACCTTTTAAAGGTTGAGATGATCAACTTTATTTCGACTTCTTACCGAATTAAGATTTATTTATAGTTTATGACTTTTACACTTGCGAACCTTTTAAAGGTTGGGACTTACTTTAAAGTATACCATTTTAAAGGTTAAACTCGGATATCAAAAAAATACTGGTTATTGTTTTACTTTTTAATATGGAAGATATGATATATTTTAAATGTTTCATGATATAGCTCAGGAAATGGACAAATTATACATACATTTTAATATTATTCCTTTGGAATAGGACACTAATATTAAACTTAAGTCTTTGGATAGTAACTGTTTTTATAATATTATATCCTTGGTATTTAGCAGAATTGACTTTAATATGTCTTCCAATATTATGATATTAAAGAGAGATAAACTAAATCAACTCATTCAATGGCGCACAGCTGAGATCAGAAAACCCTTAATCGTTCGAGGGGCGAGACAGGTCGGAAAAACATCACTGGTGAGAGAATTTGCAAAAAGTTTTTCAAGCTTCGTTGAAATCAATTTTGAAAAGCAACCCCAGTTTTCTGGAATATTTAAACTCGATTTAGATCCCAAACGGATTCTGTCGGAATTAAGTTTAGCCACCGGAAAAAAGATACAACCGGGGGAAACATTATTATTTTTTGACGAAATTCAACAATCACCTGAAGCCTATAAATCATTAAGATATTTTTATGAAGATCTACCACAATACCATTTAATTGCAGCTGGCTCATTACTCGGTTTTTTAATCGAAAAAGTATCCACAGGCGTCGGTAGAGTATCTTACCTTGATTTATATCCATTGAGGTTTGGTGAGTATCTGGATGCAATGGGCGCATCACTTTTAAGACAAAAGATATTAAACCTTGATTTGGATACACCTTTATTAGAGATTCATCACCATAAGTTACTTCAATTGGTTAAATCCTATATGTTAATTGGTGGAATGCCGGCAGTGGTATCTGCTTTTGTTGAGAAACAGGATTACCTTATTTGCCAAAGAATTCAGGATGAATTAATCAAATCTTTTTCAGATGATTTTGTAAAATATGCAAAAATTTCTGAAACACCTTATCTCAATAAAGTGTTTTCATCTATCCCCGGGCAAATCGGTAAAAAATTTATATATAGTCGAGTTGATCGCTCTATCCGGAGTCATCATTTTTCCAAATCTTTAAATTTACTCGAAACCGCCGGCATTGTTTATAAGGTCTATCAGTCCAAAGCAAGTGGACTCCCTTTGCAATCTCAAATCAAATCATCCGCGTTTAAAGTTATTTTCTTTGATATTGGTTTATTACAACGATTGATGAAAATAAATTTAGAGATGTGGGTATCATCAGACAACATTGAAACTGCATATAAAGGAGCTATTGCGGAGCAGTTTGTAGGTCAAGAATTAGCAACACTGACAGAAGCGAGTAAATTGAATAATCTCGTTTATTGGCATCGAGAAGAAAGAAACAGTTCTGCAGAAGTAGATTATATTTTAGATATAAACAGGGATGTCATACCTGTGGAAGTCAAAAGTAATATTCAAGGTGGAATGAAAAGTATGGCATTATTTCTAAAAGAAAAAAGAAAATCTCTTGGAATCAAAATTTCGAAATATCCTTTTTCCTATTCCAAGAATATCAGAACCATTCCATTTTATGCTATTGAAAAAATATTTCATCATGATTTTTAGCCAACAAATAATATTAAACTGGCGGTGGATATTAATCGTAAGAATCAGACTTATGAGTCGAATCTGATATTATGTATATTTTTTTTTGTAAATTCAACTATGAATATCCTCCTTATTGAGCCTTATTGGACCGGTTCTCATGCACAATGGGCTGAAGGTTTCGCAAAACATAGTCGCCATGATGTGCGTTTTTTAAATTTAAAAGGACAATTTTGGAAATGGCGAATGCACGGAGGCGCTGTTACTTTAGCCCGAAAATTCAATGCGATGGATTGGCGTCCAGATCTAATCCTTGCCACTGATATGTTGGACTTAACAAGCTTTCTTGCTTTAACAAAAAATAAATTTCACGGAATCCCCACCGCCATTTATTTCCACGAAAATCAAATTTCTTATCCCTGGTCTCCCACCGATAGAGACATTCAAAATAAACGAGATTCCCATTATGGGTTTATCAACTTTACCTCCGCCCTCGCTGCGGATACGGTATTTTTTAATTCTGAATTTCACATGGATTCTTTTCTGCAAGCCCTCCCCCCATTTCTTCGTCAATTTCCAGATCATCAAGAATTGGATGCGGTGGATTTGATTCAAGCAAAAAGCCGATTGCTCCATTTAGGATTGGATTTGCAAAAATTTGATGTACACAAAACATCTCATGGAAATACCCCATTGATTCTGTGGAATCATCGTTGGGAATATGATAAAAATCCTGATAGCTTTTTCTCGGTTTTACGCAAAGTGAAAGAAGATGGATTTGATTTTCAACTGGCTGTTTTAGGCGAGAATTTTAGTCAATTCCCTGAAATCTTTTTGGAAGCAGAAAAATTATTCGAATCTCAAATTGTCCAATGGGGTTTTTCAGATTCTTTTGCTGATTATGCGCACTGGCTTTGGAAAGCAGATATTATACCTGTGACATCCAATCAAGAGTTTTTTGGTGCCAGTGTTATGGAAGCTATGTATTGCGACACTTGGCCACTTTTACCTAATAGATTGACTTATCCGGAGTTGCTTTCACCGGATCAGCATGGCGAACATTTATACGAAAATGAAGATGATTTAAAACGAAAACTAATTGAAGCTATCCAAAATATCGATCAAGTTCGAGCCACCCATTTTCATCCAATTGCCAAACCATTTGATTGGGAAAGTATGGTTAAAATGTATGATAATGCTATGGAACAAGTTTAGTGAGCGGAAAGTGGAAAGTCTATAAAGTTTTTATGAAACCTGAGAGTATTTTTGAAATTTCTACACTTAACTTGTATAATTGCTGAAATTCTTTTTCTGAAATTTTCTTTAAATCATTTGCTAAGTATAACATTGACCTAACTTCGCCGCATGAACCTTTAGCTATATATAAATACTGCCTAAACTCTTTATTAGATTTTCTTTCAAAGCCTTCAGCAATATTATTCATGACCGAAACACTTGCTCGTTGGATTTGATCTTTAAAACCGAAATCTTTACTATCAGAAAATAACTGGTAAATTTCGACAGTCATTATTTTTGCTTTTTGCCAAGCAATAATATCTTCAAAACTGTTTATTTTCATTTGAAACCCAAATTACAGACTTTCGACTTTACAGACTTTCAACTTTAGAGACTTTACAAACTTTCAATTTTAGAGACTTTACAAACTCTATAAGGTTAAGGAGAACGCCTTCACTAAGATTCCCGGACAAACGGTTCCACCCAAATCTCTTCCGCCATACGTTCCAATTTCAGGAATGATTTTTGTTTGATCGCCAACGGCTTCTAATTCTGTGCCAAAATAGCGATAAAACGTATCATCAAATCGCATGGTTTCAATGGGAGCGACTAATTCTCCATTTTTGACTTTAAAACAGGCGTAACGGGTTAAGCCGGTTACACGACCGCCTGCATTATCGCTCCAATTTAGATAATGGATATTGGACAGAAATAATCCATCACCAATGGTCTCGACGACCGACGAAGCATTTATGTTACCAGAAGCCATTTTGGGTGCACGCAAATATTCTCCTGAATCAGCAAAATTAGATTCAAGATTAAATTCTGAAGCTGTTCGTGAACTGACTAATGTTTGTCTTAATTTTCCATCTTCAATTAAATTTAATTTTGGATTTGCTACTTCTCCGATACTATTAAATTTGGGGACAAGTCCTGTATTAAAATCTTCTGATACAGAAAATTGAGGAGACAAGACAACACCCTCATGACGCATTTTTCCAAAACTACTACTTCCTCGCTGAATCGCACCTTCGCTAATACCATTCCAAGAAAACATGCCTAATAAGTCAGAAACAGCAGCCGGCTCAAACCAAGTGCGATAATCACCTGGCTTTACTTTTACTGCTTTTTGTTCCATTAATTTCAATTTATGCAAGCTATCAGCAATATTTTTTTCATAATCAGCTTGATACCAATCTCGCCCTGAAAAAGTCCCTTTTACCATTTGATGATTGGAGGAAACAAGAGAATAATCTAAAGAAAAAGAATCAGTCTCAAACCAATGAAACTGTCCTAAAGAATTGGCATTCCCACGATAAATTTTTCCGCTAGCCCAAATCCCGACCAAATCAGCATCGCCCATCGCTGGCACCAAGGCATCAATAGCATGATCAAAAGGCAAACCATTCGCCGTTTGAATTTCCTCGCTAGATGGCACTCCTTTGGGCATCACAATGTAAGGATCTTCCGGAACTTGGATAATCTCTGCCCGAAGACTGGCAAGTGCCATTAAGGCTTGATTTTGATCTGTCTCTTTTTGGCCCGATAAAGTAATTCCACCAGAAACGGTGCGTCCATTATGAATCATTTTCAGACCTAAATCCATATCATCCACAAGGCCAGTCTGACGAATTTTTGCTTGATTCAAACGAATAAATTGACTGCTTTCCCCACTAAAAGATAGAGATAAAGTTTCGTTCTCATTTAAAGCATCGAACAAACGGCTCGAAATTGATTTAAAGTAAGCTTTCATGGTTTACGCACCTCCAAAGACTTGAATGTTTTCAAATAGACATAAAGGAGAAGCATGTCCGACGCGGATTACTTGATTTGGTTCTCCTTTTCCACAATTGGGTGTGCCATAAATACCAAATGTATCTTGATTACCCACCATTTTTAAGCTATTCCAAAATGGATTGGAAATGCCTCGATAATTTGGATTTTTGACTGTTTTTGTCAATTTTCCATTTTCAATCAGTTTGCCATACTCACAGCCAAATTGAAATTTATTTCGATAATCATCGATAGACCATGAACGATTACTTTCCATGTAAACGCCCTTTTCCACTGAAGCAATCATTTCATCTCGACTTGCATCACCCGGTTCAAGATTCAAATTTGCCATGCGATCAATCGGCGCTCGATTCCAATTACTGGCTCTAAAATTAGCAACGCCTTCTACACCCGAACGCATTTGGCTTTCCATACCTCCAAGGCCTCGAAGTAATTTCCCCTCTTTGATAATAAATTGGCGTTCTGCTTTTAATCCACCATCATCAAATCCGTAAGATGCAAACTCGCCAGAAACGGTAGGATCAAAGGTAATGTTCATGTGTTCGGAGCCATATTGTAATTTTCCAAAATCTTCTAATTTTACAAAGCTCCAGCCAGCATAATTCCGTTCATCACCCAAAATACGGTCCACTTCTAAGGCGTGCCCCACACTTTCATGAATTTGTAACATCATTTGGTCTGGCGCAATGAGGGCATCCATTTCGCCACTAGGGCATTCGTCTGCATCCAAAAGTTCTATGGCTTCGCTGCCTATTTGAGTCGCTTTTCCAATCAAATCAATTTGGTCAAAATACTCCAAGCCAATTTGCTTACAATTGCCACGCATTCCGCCAAAAGTCCGGGTTTGCTGATTGGTGCCATCAACAGCCGTTGCGGACATATCTGCTTCTAAGAGTAGAAAATCTTGCGTGATGTCACTTCCGTTTGAGCTAACAAATTTAAATTGAGTTTCAATAATTTGAAAAATTGAGCTAGCACTCACAATCTTGTCTGAAACTTTTAAAGCCTCGTTCATTTTTAAAAGCATTTCATTCATTTCGCCAGGAGAAAGTGTATCGCTATTTTTCACAAAAGGAGATTGGTATTTACCTTGAAAAGCGGGTCTTACCGCTTCCGTGAACGAAACTAAGGCATGTTTTGATGCCAATTTTGCTTGCATATAGGCTTTTTGTGCTGCATCTGAAATGCCTTGCTTTGAAATATTTGATGTACCAAAATAGCCAAACTGTCCATTGACTAAGACCTCCACCATTACGCCTTGCGTTGTATAAGTGCCATTGGCAACGGGCACGCCATCTCGAATCATACGAGGCGTTACTTTTTCGTACACTTCTCTGAGTCCGACCCAATCGGCAGAAACATCGACCGCACTTAATAATTGTTTTAAATCAATTTCAATTTTGTTCATTTTTTATCTTTCTCGTATTGTTGAAATAATTCTGGATTTTCATTCATGGCTTGCGTTACTTTTTCAAAAGCGTTAATCACATCTTGAATGTCGTCTTTAGTCCCTAACAAATGATTTTGACGTAGCCAGATGGATTCTTCATTCGCAAATTTTTCTGTGTTTGGAAAATTGAGATTTCCATAATCATATCCTTTTAGCCAGGGATATTCATCCGTATTCGTGATAAATAATTGTTCACGATACAATGGCGTATATCCTTGATAAGTAAAAATACCTTCCGCTTGCATGGCTGCAAAAAAAGTTTCTCTGGTGATGCCATGAAATTCCGATTTATCGTATCGATTGATAATAATATGATTTGCGGATTGTGTCACTTTTGCCAATATTTTTTGAGGTGTAATACCAGGAATCTCATTGAGTGCCTTATCTAAAATAGCTCGGTTCTGATTCCGTGTTTCAATTTCTGAGGGTAACGTTTCTAATTGAGATAATAGCATACTCGCCTGAAAGGATGAGAGACGGAAATTGCCACCCAAGAATGAATGCTCATACCACTTTCCTCCCTTTACGCGGCCGCAATTGTGATAAGAAAAACACGCATCAGCAAAAGCTTCATCATTCGTTATGATTGCACCTCCTTCTCCAGCCGACATATTTTTCGAGGTTTGAAAACTGAACATGCCTCCCAAACCGAGTGCGCCTACTTTTTTTCCATCCCATTCCGCGCCATGGGCTTGTGCAGCATCTTCGATTACAGCAATTCCGTGTTTTTTCCCAATGGCTAAAATTGCATCCAAATCTGCTGGATTTCCCCCGATATGAACGGGCATAATAACTTTTGTTTTTTCCGTAATGGCATCTTCAATCAAATTGGCATCCATATTGGCGGTCTCGATATCAATATCAACAAAAACAGGGACACCGTTTGCCATGAGAACGGCAGACGCTGTGGCGATAAAAGTATAAGCAGGAACAATCACTTCGTCCCCAGCTTTGACGCCAGCTGCTTTTAATGCGACCCAAAGTCCCGCCGTGCCCGAATTGGCGGTAATACAATGTTTCGCTTCTTGAAAATCAGAAAAGGCAGAGCAAAACTCACGATTAACTTGGCTTCCAACACCCCAACCATCATTGTTTAAAGTAGACATTAAATGAGATTCCATTTTTGTCGTTGGTCTTGGCCAAGATGAAAATGGTTCTGTCCGAATAGGGTTTCCCCCAAATAACGCTAATGAATTCATTTCGATGATTTCTCCCATATTTAAGGTATGAAATTAGCGAATATCATTTCTCAATCCAACGGGAGGAATACTAAGAAAAATGAGATTTTCCCTAATTCTTATACGTATCACTCAGTTCTTTACGCCTATGTGGCATATCATAAATCTAAATGATTGCTCGTTTACGCCATATATTCAGATGCCTATGGCAATATTACCTTATCTTGACTTTGGCAGAACTTTTGAGCTAAGAAAGTGAAAGTTTTTAAAAAAATAAAAAGAAAAGGAGTCAATCATGACTTTAGTAAAATGGAAACCAAGAACAGAACTCACAAACTCATTCGATCAAATGTTTAATCATTTTTTTGATAATGATTATGGCGTATCACTTAATCACTGGGCACCTTCAGTTGATGTAGAGGAAAACGATAAAATATTCTCTCTTCATGCAGATATTCCTGGACTATCAAAAAAAGATGTGTCCCTGGAAATCCATGATGGTGTGCTTAGCATTAAAGGAGAACGGAAAGATAAATCTGAAATTGAAAACGATACTTTTCATGTCAGAGAAAGACAGAGTGGTGCTTTTTGTCGGAGCTTCCGATTACCTGAAAATGTGGAAGAAGACAAAATCAATGCAAAATTCAAAAATGGTGTTTTGACAATCGAATTGCCAAAATCTGAAATTGTCCAGCCCGAAACACGGACGATCAAAATCAGTTAATTCAAAAAGTAATCAATAATAAAAAAGGCTCTTTCGAGCCTTTTTTTTATACGTGTGATAAAAATTGTTTTAAGGTTTTTTCCACCGATTCATCCTTTAAGGGTGAGTAATTATTCGTAGCAATGGTCCTTGGCATAACAAGCATTCCAAGATACTCTAATTGCGTTCGAAAAGAAGCCAAAAATCGTGTCGCTGGACCACCACTAAAAGTAGCGATGAGGCAGGCTTTTCCATTGAAAGCATCACGCCAGTTGTCCGTTCCTGTCGAAATCCAGGTAATAGCATTCGTCAAAATAGGCGTAAGCCCTCCATTATACTCTGGAGAACAAAAAATGAATCCATCCGCCTTTACAAAATGCTGGGTTAACTTTTCGATTGTCGCCGAAGAGGCCTTGACACCCGGCTTAAATAATGGCAATTCAAAGTCTTCTAAATTTAAAATTTTAGGTGAGATATTGAATGTTTCTAATTTATCGTTGAGTGTTTTTGCTAAGGTAAAATTATTTCCAGAGGTGGAAGATATAATGAGTATATTTTCAGCCATTAGACAACAACACCACCGTCCACATTCAAGGTATGCCCATTGATATAAGACGCTTCATCGCTGGCTAAAAAGCAGTACGCGTTGGCAATATCTACCGATTCTCCCCATCGTTTGAGTGGGACTTTTTCTCCCATCATGCTAATAATTTTTTCAGGCATGCCAGCTGTCATCTCCGTCTTGATAAATCCGGGAGCAACCGCATTCACACGAATGCCATCTTTGGCTAATTCTCTTGCCCAAACCTTTGTCATTCCAATCACACCCGTTTTGGTTGCTACATAATTGGTTTGTCCAAAATTACCGTAATGCGCCACCACAGAAGAAGCATTCAAAATCACACCCGATTGCTGTTCTTTCATCAGTTTAGCTGCAAATCGTGTGCAAAGATAAACGCCTTTTAAGTTCACATTAATAACCTTCTCAAATTGTTCAAGCTCCATTTTTGCTAAAGTAGAATCCATCAAAATTCCTGCATTATTCACGAGAATATCCACACGCCCAAATTGTTTTTTTATGGATGCGAACATTGCTTTAACACTCGATTCTTGACTTACGTCAACTTGAATAAAATGAGCATTATCGCCTAAAGCATCAGCCGAATCTTGTCCACTTTTTTCATCAAATTCTGCGAGTATGACAATCGCGCCTTCTGTGATAAATTTTTCTGCAGTTGCACGCCCAATACCACGACCCGCTCCTGTGATAATAGCTATTTTTTGATTCAATCTTTTTTCCATATCACCCACTCCTACGCTGATTTCCGTTTATGATGATAATTTGGCTCTTTTCCCTTTAGAACAAAATCTTCTGTAATTACGACTTTTTCAATCGTTTCCATTTCAGGGATGTGAAACATCAAATCTAGTAACATTTCTTCCATCACAGATCGGAGTGCACGAGCTCCCGCTTTTCGTTCTATAGCATTTTTAACAACTGCTTTTAAAGCCTTTGCTTCAAATTCTAATGTTATCCCTTCAAGGAAAAATAATTTTTTATATTGTTTGACTAAGGCATTTTTCGGATTCAATAATATCTGTAACAATTCATCCTCACTCAATTCCTTCAGCGAGGTAACAACGGGCAATCGTCCTACCAATTCTGGAATCATGCCAAATGCAATCAAATCTTCCGGTCGCACTTCATTAATACCTGGCGTCTGGATAAGGGTTTCTGATTTCTTTTCACTGTACTTAAAACCCAATTCATTCTTGCCTGATCTCTTTTCAATAATCTCATCCAATCCAGAAAAAGACCCGCCACAAATAAAAAGAATATTTTTTGTATCTACGTGAATCAAATTTTGTTCAGGATGCTTTCGACCCCCTTTGGGTGGCACAGAACTAATCGTTCCTTCTAAAATCTTGAGTAACGCTTGCTGAACCCCTTCTCCTGATACATCTCGGGTAATAGAAGCATTAGAACCTCGTCTGCCAATTTTATCAATTTCGTCAATATAGATAATACCTTTTTCTGCCAATGGCACATTATACTCAGCCACTTGAAGAAGACGAACCAAGATGTTCTCTACATCTTCTCCCACATACCCCGCTTCTGTGAGTGTAGTGGCATCCGCAATGGCAAAAGGAACAGATAGTGTTCGTGCTAAGGTTTGGGCCAATAAAGTTTTTCCCGTTCCTGTTGGACCAATCATGAGAATATTACTTTTATCAATTTCAATGTCGCTAGAATAAGCATGATGGACAATCCGTTTATAATGATTGTAAACCGCCACAGCAATTGCTTTTTTGGCTTGATCCTGCCCCACAATATATGTATCCAGGAATTTTTTTAATTTGAGTGGCTTTTGAAGCGTTATCTGCTTTTTCTCTTCTGGCGGGGTTTCCTGTAAATCAGGATTATATTCATCACGACGGATATTACCTTCTGGCATGTCTATTTCCTTGTTTTTAAAATGGTATCAATAATACCATATTTTTTTGCTTCATTCGTATTCATGAAAAAATTTCGGTCTGAATCTTTTTCAATTTTCTTAAGGGCTTGGCCTGTATTTTTCGCCAAAATTTTATTTAATTCAGATTTGATTCGCATAATTTCATCTGCTTGAATTTTAATATCGATCGCTTGCCCTTCTGCGCCCCCCAAAGGCTGATGAATCATAATCCGTGAGTTTGGCAAAGCAGACCGTTTTCCTTTTTCGCCTCCCGCTAAGAGAAATGCACCCATGCTTGCTGCTTGCCCCATACAAATCGTTGCCACATCTGGTTTAATGTAGTTCATGGTATCATAGATGCCCATACCAGAAGAAATCACACCACCAGGAGAATTGATGTAAAGAGAAATATCTTTTTCAGAATCTTCTGCTTCCAAAAATAATAATTGAGCAATAATCAAGGAAGATACATTATCATCTATTGGCGTTCCTAAAAAAATAATCCGTTCCTTCAATAATCGAGAATAAATATCAAAAGCACGTTCTGAGCGTCCCGTTTGCTCAACAACCATTGGCACGAGTTGGCTAAGTATTTTATCCATATCCATCATGATGATGCTCCTTCTCCACGAAGTGTTTTAGTTGCGACTTTTACTTCTTTTACTTTAGTGTAATTTTCTAAAACAGCTAAAATTTTCTTTTCCATTAAATCGTCTTCCAAATGGCGTATATTACTTGGTTTTTTATAAAATTTACGGATTTCTTTTTCACTTTGTGGCGATTTCTCCACCAATTCATCCACTTTTGCTTCCGCTTCTTTAGCATCAATACTTAATTCTTCTTGCCGCATTAAGGCTTTCCGAACTAAATACCATTTAAGATTTCGTTCCGCCAGAGGGCGATAAGTTTCTTTGACTTTTTCTTCATCTAAAGGCTCACCGTTATTTTGCTTTTTCACATCCTCCACAAGATTACCTAAATAGGACTCAACCATACTGGGTGGACATGCTGGATCTGTCTTTTCGATAAAAGTATCTGTGATATCCCGCTCATAAGCTTCCATGGAACGTTCTGCGAAATTTTCATCGATTTTTTCTGTAATATTTTTGCGAAAAGCTTCCTCATCCTTGCTATCTGGATCCACTAATTTGATAAAGTTCATATCCAAATCGGGCAAGACTTCTCTCTCCACATTTTTTACCGTTAAATCATATTCGCCTGTTTTACCCTCTTTATTTTCAGGGATGGTCATGCGTGCCGTTCCGCCAGATTTTAGTCCAATGAGTTTGTCTTTTTGGTCGTCTGTAAATGATCCATGTCCCACTTTAAGGTATTGATCTTCAAATTTCTTTCCAATGATGGCTACACCACTTTCATCTAATTTTTGAAGGTCACAAATGATAAAATCTCCCTCAACAGCTCCCTCTTCCACCGTTTCTATTCGGGCTTTAGACTTTTTAAGTTGAGCAATCGCATCTTTCAAATCTTGTTCATCCGAAACATAAGTCGTTTTTTGAACTTTTAACATATTTTTCTTCATTTTAGGAAGATCAATTTCTGGCTCGATTTCAAAAATAGCCACAAAAGAAAAATGAGCTTCGTAATGAAAATGTACATCTTTGATTTCTGCTTGATTGACAGGCATTAAATTTTCTTCTTGTAATGCCATCGCATAATATTTTTGAAAATTATCTTCCATGAATTCCGCTTCAATATTCGGTTTATATTGAGCTAATAATTTATCTTTTGGCATCTTTCCAGGACGGAATCCTGGCGTTTTCACTTTCTTATTGAAAGCTTTCATGGATGCATTAAAATCGGATTCTAATTCCTCCCAAGGAATATCGATACTGAATTCTCGGGTAAAGGCATTTACTTCTTTGATATCTATTTTCACTTTTTCTCCAAATGGTTCATAATATATTTGTCTAAATTGATGTGACTCTCCACAAAATTAGACTTTGAATTTATAGAAGATTTCGGGAATTCGAAATTGGAAAATGAGGGGTAATCTCAAGCGTTAAAATGACAGGATTAATTTACATACATCCCAATGTCCAACCCACCGAGATACATAAAAATCATGCCCATCATCTGAATCACATGAAATAGATCGTTATGATTAAAATGTTCATGAATAGAAAATTCACTGGCTTGGACACCAGCCCCTGCCAAAGACACCAAAACGCCCACGGCGACATAAGCGGAACCCATTGAATATCCGATTGAAAATTGATAAAGCATTTCCAGCATGATGAAAATCATCAAGGGAAAATAATATCGAATTGCTATGATAAAACGATCATCTCTAAATACGTAAACCATATATACAATTATGGAGACAATAAGAATCCAACGGACCAGATCAAATACAGATGGAGATAATATAAATATGGCGGTTCCCATGGCAAAGAACCATCCCGAAAGCCCGATAAAAAGCATGGTCCCTTTCCATAATATATTTTTTATCAGGGTAGTAAAATGTGGACCAAAGCCATGGCTCGTTGCACCAAAAAATGCCCCTAAACCCGTGACAATAAATCCCCAAGCCCAATAAAAATGAAAATCAAAACCACGTTCACCGTAAATTAAAAGAAGATGGTAGCCAAAGACGAAACCCATCAAAGCCAAAATCAAATCGGTGATCACCGTTGTGGGTTCGTACACTTTTGGAATTTTCATTATTGATTTGTAGAAGGATTCATAATTTCATTGATAAGCATATAAATATCTATAAAACCATGATTCCCATCTTCGCTCACATCCGCAACCGACTCAGCACATAAACCAGGAGAATCATCAAATAAGATGTAGTCCACCAAAAGTAATACATCCGTAATGTCCAAATTCAAATCATGATCTAAATCGCCCAAAATCCATTCATTACATGCATCGGTAGGAAGGGCTAAAAATTCATAATATCCACCGATAGGACATTTTTCAATCTTCCCTGTTTGATCTTGAGCTTCAATGTAATATTGGATAGTTGTGGTAGAGCTTAGTGGCGGAATATAGGTAAATCGATAATCTAGATCTTCAGGGACATCATTGCCAAACATGGGCAGAATTGACCAAGTATCATCGTTTTCCCCTTTCCAAAATGTTTTTACCGAATCTTCCACTAATCCAGATTCGCTTAGCGCGTCGATTTCCGCTTCTATCAAATATCCTTGTGTTTCAGATTCTGTTGAATCATCCATAGGATTATGAAAAATCTGAATCATCTCCAAATCGGGAATTCCTTTAATTCGACAGTGAAGCGCATCCGTTGATTCCCACGAGCCGGTAAAACTCAAAATTTCATATCCAGGCATGGCTTCTTGATAAGATGCAATCGCCTCATCATCCCACTGACTATTTGTAACCGGCACCAAGACTTTTTCATTCAAAATAAGTGAATTCGTATAAGGCTCATTATTGGGTGTCCAAATTCTTGCAATCTCCCAAGGCTCGCCCCAAACATTCATGCTAGTTTCAAAATATGTTACGCTTGCCTCGATTTCATCATATTGTGCATGAGATTCCGGCACTTCCCGAATCATCACTTTTCCAGGTGAAAGGTATTTCGCCCAAGTGTCAATATGATCGATATAAGTATCCGTTGGGTCGTCCAATAAATGATACGAATCAATTCCATAATAAGATTGAAATAGGGTCTCAATTTGTTCCTCGCTTAAATCTGGATTTTCTTCCACCACCAATAAAGTTGATGCGGAAATCCCCATGCCATCTGTCATATAATTCCCGCCAGCATGAATCACATCCGAAGCGAAATAGGGAGTGCCAAGTAAGGTGGACATTTTAGTCGGCGCATCATTATCATTTGGGCGTGGACGATTATAGGTAAAGTCAACCACAGACACATCACGATTTCCGTCCACAACCCACCATGGGCCATAATCTCGCGTCCAATAAGAGTCTGTATTTCCCAAGACAAATTCTACATTTTCCATATTCACATTTCCACTCACCATTGTGGATTGAGCTGAAGATTGCTGTCCTGAACTCACCAAACAATAGACAATCACATCTTCCGCCATTTCTCGAATCAAATCTGTGGAAATCCCAAAAGGATAGCGAATCAAAATGCCAGACATACGCTCGTATTCTGCGATATTGCGAATGGGTAAAGGAGGCGGGTCTGTGCTTCTTCCCATTTGATTGATTTCATGGATTCGACTTTGCTCTTCAGCTGTCAATCCAATGGGTAATTCCTTCTGGTAAATGTCCGATGCAATAAGCATGGAATAAATTGTAATGAGGAATAATATTTTTTTCATATCGCGATTTGATTAGTTGTCAAAATGCCATTCCACGCCGATTGTCATTTGTCGTCCAAAGGCTGGAAAACCGTCATGAAATGTATAACGATAACTTTGATTTTCAGCATCAAAAAAGGCCAATAAGTTTTTCATGGTGTATCGAATTGTAAATGTGGAAACGATGGCTTCGATCTCAAAATTCAAAAGCCATATATCATTCAAATTTTCTGGAGAAAGATTCTGTCTCATTTCTCCCGATAAATAATCGAATTGAAATGCATCAGAGCGATTCAGCCATCCATTGACAGACAAAGAAAATCGAAAATCCATAGTCTCAGAGAAAATCCAATTTTGTCCCGAAATGGACGCTTTAATTTTTTGTCCCGCTCCATCGTTCAAAAAAGTCACAGAATCCACAGCGGTGATACTTCCATCAAAAGCGAATGTTCTCCACAATTTAATATTTGACGAAATCGTATAATAATTGAATGTATTAAATTGATTTTCAAAAGACGTTTCGTTACTGAGCCATCGATTTGAAGCTTGGTTTCCAAACTCAGAAAAAAGGGAAATTTGTTTGCTTAGATACGACAATTGAATTCGCTTCTTTTTCCATGTTTCCATGAAATTATTTTTCCCAGACCACAGTGTAATTTGCCTCGGAACCATTGTTTTGGATATTTCTCCAATCAAATGAAATTGGGAGAATTGATGCTCATATTTTAAATCATAAATTGCTTCTCTATCGCTAAATGGAGATTGGACAAATCCCGATTTAAGCGACAATCCTTTCACCTTAATTTCATCATAGATTTCTTGCCATTCCTGAATTTTTGTGGTGGAATCCATAAAAGAACGGGCATGATGCTTCATGCCAAAAAAATATTGAATGTCCCATTTGTAATTTCGCGATAATTCAAGAGAGATTCGATTCCGATTGAGAAAATGATTTCCTGAAAATCCAAATTGACTGTGTTTTAGTTTTCGTTGATTTTGAAATTGGTTGAAAGACAAAGATACCGATGTTTTCTCTCCAGATTTTTTCCAGTGGAGAGCAGACAAAATCATAGCCGATGTGAGCTCGCCTAAACTCGCTGAATCTGGAATGCCATTATGAGTTACAAATTGCCCGAAGCCAGCCCACAGAGATTGTCTTTCATCTTTCGATTGATATTGAATGCCATACGATTGCTGGGTTGGGCGACTCGATCCCCCTTCAATGGCGTATTGATTTATGTGTCCAGGAAATGACCTTTTGTAAGCATTGAGGGAGATTTTACGCTTTTCGCCTAAAGTGTTTAATCCCAAATCCAAAGCATCATAATTATAATCTCCTTGTTCATAGTTAAACCAAGAATCTACAAGAACCGTATCCGCTAAAGTATCAGAAAATGTGGCTTGTCTCCCTTTCTGAATCCACGGACCGTATCGAGCAGGATAATGAGCAAATGTGCCGTCAAATAAAAATGGACCAGATTCCCAATCTTGATTCCATATTGCTCTCCCGTCTTCCGATGCTAATCCATAATGTCCACCCAAATCTATGGGCGTTATCCACGTTTCTCCAGCACAGAGAAATGAAGAAATGAGCAGAATCCAAAATTTCATGAGATACGTAAATATTTGGGGACAACGATTGAAAATATCAGCATATTTGAAGCTTGATGAACAAGCGTAAATAATAGTCCAGATACAATATACCCTATCGTTTGTTTGATGCCATAACCTACAGAAATGGGATAAGCAATGCTGGTTGAAATATCATAAATCAATGCACAAACTAGGCCAGAAAAACCAGCCAAAATAATTTGAAATTTTAAGCGATTATTAAAGGTAAAAATAGGTTTGAGCATTCCACCGATTAAACCAATGATTAGCATGGCAAAAACTTGTGCAATTAGCAAGGGTAGATAAATCAATCCTGATCCCATTGGATTCATAGCAGAAAAAATAAACATGGACGTGCCTCCAACCATCATTCCCCATTTTTTCCCGAGGGTCATCCCTGCTAAAAATACAATCACGGTAATAAATTCGATATTTGGGACGAATAAAAATGCGTATCCCAATGCGATGGCCAAAGCGGAAAATATCGCCGCCTTTACCAAATTATTCAGTTCCATCCGAATCCTTTAAAATGGGAATACGAAAATAATTTCGCCTTGACGTAAATTTCCCCTCTTCTTGATCTTCCGCAATAGCAATATCCATAAGATTGATAGACGCATCCAAATTATCAATCATGTGAAGCAAAAGGGCTTCGCGAAATTTTGGCTTTTTTGGGCTTTGCCATTCATATTTCCCTTGATGAGACAAAACCATGTGTTCGATTTTTAATGCCAATTCGGATGGGAATTTCTTGATATTTTTGATTTCATCATGGACCATTTGCCGTCCAATAGAAATATGTCCAATGAGCTTACCTTCATCCGTATAATCAGCTTCATATTCAGAATTAATTTCACGTATTTTTCCAATATCATGCAAAAATACGCCAGCTAAGAGTAAGTCTTTATCCATTTTATAATGAGCGCCTAACTTCTTTGCAATCCGTGCCATGGATAAAATGTGTTCCATAAATCCAGATCGATAATTATGGTGCATTTTGACTGAAGCGGGATGGGTCAAGATTTTCTTTTTATGCTGCCGGTAAATTTTGGACACCAATTGTTGAAGATTTTTATCTTTCATTGCCTTGATAATTTGAATTATTTCTTCCCACATTTTATCTGGGTTCCGTCGAGAAGCCGGCACCACTTTTGCAGGATCAAAACCATATTTCCCGTAGGCTTTAACAGTGGCTGTTTTAATTTTTTGGATAATCAATTGAGGACGTTCCATAAAAGATTCCACTTTCCCGGAAGCAACCACCGCATCACCAGAAGAAAATAGTTCATTCAAATCTGAGACTTTATCCCAAATTTTGCCGTTGATTTGTCCCGTTTGATCTCGCAACGTGATATCTAAATACAAATCTCCAGAGCGCGTGTGTCGTAGATGTTTCTCTGAACAGAGAAAGAATCCTTGAATTTTTTCCCCTTCTTTGAATTTAATGATTGTACTTATGGGTTTCATAGGGCTTGATTTTCCCTACAAACGAACCCATAAGTCAAGGAATGAGAATTTTTGTTCTCCAATTAATTTTCACCTAATTTCTCTTCATGAATTACGAAATAAAACAAATGTCTTATCACAAAAACAAAGATCTTTCCATTCTCAAATCCTGCTTAAGTGAATGGTTCCGAAATCCCAAAGATTTAAACCTGACCTCTCCCCAAACAAAATATCCCTTCTCTTTTAATCATTGGGTCAATGCTCATTACCAAGATGACTCTATCTTTACCTTGGTTTTAAGTGTAGAAAATTGGATCGTAGGGCATATAAGCATGAAACCCTATCCGGATAAAAAGTTGGGGCACATTTTTCATTTGTTTGTTGCCCAATCACATCGAAAACAAGGCTATGGACTAAAACTCCTTTCCGAAGCAGAAGAGCTTATCAAAGAAAATGGCTACCTGACAGCAAGATTAAATGTGCTGCCTAAAAACACAGCTGCTTTAGCAATGTATCAATCTACTCACTATACACAAGCAGACGAAACACCGACTAAATCTTTTGTTTTTCTAAAAACGTTATGCGAAGACAGTTGTTAAGTCTAATTTGGAGTAAAAAAAGAATACGTCATTCCGAGTGAAATACCTCATTTTCTGAATAAGTAATATTCATCCCAACGAGGAATTTTCTTTGAATAATTCTAATTATTCTTATTGAAATCGTTTTAATATCGTCAATTACGTGAGGCGATTCTTCATTCGCTGCGCTTTTTCAGAATGACCTGATTTATTTGTTTACAAATTAAATGCCAAAGATTGATTCGGATATATTCTTTTAAAAATTTGAGGATAACAAAAAACTGTAGTTATTCTGAGGCGAATACGACGAAGAATCTTCCTTGAATGCAACCTGAGTTTTGTCTAAAAAATATTCTAAAGTTACGACAGAAGATTCTTCCTCCCGATGGTCGTCAGAATGGAATTTATCTTTCTGTCAGCATGACACAGAAAGGTGGTTATTATCCAAAGCCTAAAAGTAATCCGCCTTGATATACAATAAGCGAAGCACCGTAAGCCAAGAATGTCATATATCCAATCATGAATAATGGCCATTTCCACGAATTTGTTTCTCTGCGAACGATGGCAAAAGTAGCCATACATTGGGCCGCATAAACATAAAATATCATTAAAGATAAAGCGACTAAGGGCGAATAAACGGGCAAACCTGTTTTCGGGTTTATATCATTCTTTAATGCATCACTTAAATTAATCAACTCGTCTCCCTCTTCCTCCACATTATAAATGGTCGCCATGGTGCTGACCAAAACTTCCCGTGCGGCGAATGAAGTAATGAGTCCGATACCAATTTTCCAATCAAAGCCCAAAGGTGCAATGATCGGCTCTATACTATGGCCGATTTTTGCGGCATAACTCTCTGTAATCGATTGACCTGTTTCTCCATTGGATTCCCATTTGGGAAATGAGGCTAAAAACCACAGGATGATTGAAACGACCATAATGATTTTTCCTGCGCCAGAAACAAATAATTTTCCTCGCACATAGACTTGGCTCAACACAGATCGAAACACAGGCACACGATAAGGAGGCAATTCCATAATGAATGTTTTTTTCTGATCAACTTTAATCCATCGACTAAAAACTAAGGACAAAATTAAAGCAGTTGCTGTGCCCAAAAAATACATGAGCACCATGGTCAATCCTTGCAAATTGAAAATTTTCCAAACACTTACGGCTGGAACAAAAGCGCCAATCATCAGAGCGTACACAGGCAAGCGAGCCGAACAAGAAATCAAGGGTAAAACCAGCATGGTAATAAGCCGTTCCTTCCAACTATCGATTGTTCGCGTGGCCATAATTCCGGGAATGGCACAAGCAAATCCACTCATCAAAGGCAAAACCGATCGTCCATGTAATCCTAACTTTGTCATAAGTTTGTCAGACATAATCGCGACACGTGCCATATATCCTGTATCTTCCAATAAAGTTAAAAAGAACATGAGGATTAGAATTTGGGGCAAAAATATCACCACCGCACCCACGCCTCCAATGATGCCTTCAACCATTAAATCTCTGAGAAGCCCCGCGGGGAAAACGGTTGTTACGAATCCACCAATCCAAGTGATTCCCCCGTCAATCCAATCCATAGGATAAGATGCCCAGGTGAAAATAGATTGAAAAATGAAATACAATAAATTGACAAAAATTAGAGGTCCCAACCAAGGATGAGTCAAAAATGTGTCCACTTTTTCGCTGCGAGATTTTACCTGCACTTCAATCTCTGCCTGTTGAATAACTTTATCTAACCATAAAAAACGAATCGTCGGCTCTAAAGTATGACAGGGAAATCCAATCGCCCCCAATTGCTCACAGGCATTTTTGCGAAGATCCTCGCCTTCACTATCTAAAAATGAAACATCTTTGGATTGATTTGTCACTTCTCTTAAAGCAATTCCTATGGCTTGTCTCTCAGACAAATCATGGCGTTTTTGCAAATAAGAACGCAGTGGATTGATGGCTTTGGAAACGGGCTCTGGCAAAGAAATTGGAAATTTTTGGGCTGTCTGCGGTTTTTCTAAAGCCACTAAAATTGCTTTCTTTAATTCAGAAATGCCTTCGCCTGTTCTTGCTGAAAGTGGAATAATCGTTTGAGGACTCAATTCATTTTGAATCATGTCTAAATCTAATTCAATATTTTTGGAGCGAACAATATCCATCATATTCAAGACGATAATTACAGGGATATCTGAATCCTGCAATTGGCTTGTTAAATATAAATTACGATTTAAATTGGATGCATCTACAACGGAAATAATTAAGGATGGCTTATCTTCCTCCAATATCCATTGCTTTACTTCGGATGCCACAATACTTTCATCTTTGGATTCTGGGATTAAACTATACGTCCCAGGTAAATCCAAAATATCGATTTTGTGATTAGCAAATTTTCCTCTGCCTAATTTTCTTTCTACGGTGATGCCTGGATAATTTGAAACCTTATGATTTAATCCCGTTAATAAATTAAATAAGGCGGTTTTTCCTGAATTGGGATTTCCGGTTAAGGCAATCCATTGATTGGTAAATGTCATTTTATTTTCAGCTGAATTTTAGCCGCATCATCATAACGGAGTGATAATAAAAAATTCCGAATACGAACTTGTATCGGTCCTTTAAATGGAAATTTTTTAACCATACGAATTTGTAAATCTTTAGCAAATCCCATTTCCATGAGCCGAGCTGTAAAATCTGAATCGCCATCCATTGAAGCAATAAAAGCAATTTCATCTACATTTAAATCTGTCAATTTCATGATTTTTTACGGACAAACAATTGATGCACATGACGAACTAAAGTATAACCATGTTTTTGGACAATTTCTTCCTGCAAGCGTTCTAAGTCTTTATCATAAAATTCAATAATATCTCCAGTCTCAAGACAAATCATGTGATCGTGGTGCTCATCCTCATTTCTCACTTCATACCTGGCTACGCCATCGCCCACTTCTAATTTTTTCAAAAGACCATTCCGCGCTAAAACTTCTATGGTGCGATATACGGTTGCTCGCGAAACTCGATTTCCCTTTTCTCTAAGGGCGTCATAAATTTCTTCACAATCGTGGTGTCCACCCATTTTACCTAAGGTATCCCACACCATCTGTCGCTGTGGCGTATATCGAAATCCTTCTTTATGCAAAATTTGCTTTAATGTTCTAGTCTCCATGGCCATAATCCTTTCTTATTGCGAATGAGTCTCATACCATATTACTACAATTTTAATTTAGATAAAAGGAAGTAATGTGAATTAACGAATCCTTAAAAAAATCTAATACTCAATGCGCTCAGATATTTGCAAGAGATTTTATACTTTCGTCAAATTAGCGTATTTAACGATGAGCTTTTTCTTTACACCATCATGGAAAACCACGCCGACGCGTTGGTTTTCACCTGTTCCGCTGAGCGCCATAATTTGTCCTGAACCGAA
>Ga0209141_1000509_pt1 | contig 28832 bp, 19 predicted proteins | sample SaaInlLV_10m_DNA_2_FD_184676 | JGI IMG/M metagenome (GOLD analysis project Ga0209141, IMG submission 184676) | Marine microbial communities from expanding oxygen minimum zones in the Saanich Inlet - Saanich Inlet SI074_LV_150m_DNA (SPAdes) (version 2) | ecosystem: Environmental > Aquatic >... | reverse complement strand
AGTTAGTAATCTGTGTATCTACATATCCCGGAGTAGTTTTAGCATCTAAAGCCGTTTGTAGTCCATCAACATTACTAATAACATGATTGTGTGAATCATCTGCAACAACTGCACTAATAGTAACATTGCCCAAGTTAGACATAGTAGCAGAACCAGTTACATCACCACTCAACGCAATTACTGGATCATTTACATTAATATCCATTGTATTATCAGCATCTTGATAAGTCACTGATACACCACTTTCACTATTACTAGACCACATAGCACCAGCCGTATCTGAAATATATTCAGCCAACCCATCAATGTTTCCAGTGACATGATTATGCGAATCATCAGCGACCACAACACTTAATGTAGCATTACCTAAGTTAGTGAAAGTTGCGGAACCACTTGCATCACCACTCAATGTTAATGTTGGATCTGCTGTAGCTGTAGTAGCAATACTAACATTTCCTAAATTAGTCATTGTAGCAGAACCCGTTACTGCTCCTGTTACCGTGATTGTTGGATCATTTACATTAATATCCATTGTATTATCAGCATCTTGATAAGTCACTGATACACCACTTTCACTATTACTAGACCACATAGCACCAGCCGTATCTGAAATATATTCAGCCAACCCATCAATGTTTCCAGTGACATGATTATGCGAATCATCAGCAACCGTTAATGCAACACTTACATTGCCTAAGTTAGTCATTGTACCCGACCCAGTAGCATCACCGGTAAATGTTAATGTTGAATCTTGCGTAATTGTAATAGTTGGGGTAGCACCTTCACCACTATTATTAGTGATTCCAATACCAGTACCAGCAACCAAACTTTCAACATAACTTCCAGTGGTATCAGTACCTAATGTTATTGCACCTGCTGATGTAGCACTATCAACATAAGCCTTTGTAGCTGCTTGTGCTGAATTAGTAATTGCATCACTTAGGAACAATGAACTAGCTTGCATACTAGCATCAGAATAAGATGTACCATTGGCTGACGTTGCCGCTCTCCAACGATCCGAACTTTCTTCCCATACCATATATGCATCTGTGCCACCACGTTCTGCTTGAATACCAATGTATGTAGCAGACGCACCAGTGTTACCAGAAGCACACTGAATAATAGCATCAGAAATAGCTAAGTTAGTGCTATCAATAGTAGTAGTTGTACCATTAACAGTTAAGTTTCCACTCAATGTTAAGTTAGTAAATGTAGGGCTATCAGCACTACCAACACCTAAATCAGTAGTATGTGAACCACCATCTGCTGTACTAATGGTGTATACACCACTTGAACTATTAAACCCTGTGCTACTCACACCTGCAACAGATGTAGTGCTAGCACTTGTTATGCGACCCTGTGCATCAACTGTAATTACTGGAACCAATGAAGCTGAACCATAACTACCGGCTGAAACTGCTGTATTATCCATTGCAACCGTTAATGTATCACCTGAAACACTAGAACTCAATCCAGTTCCACCAGCAATAGTAAATGTATCAGTTCCAACCGTAATTGTGCCTGTTCCAGTATCACCTGCCATTCCCATATCAGAACTAACTGCGATGGTACTAGCTGATGTAGCACGACCCTTAGCATCAAATGTAATTACAGGAATTGCAGTTGCACTACCATAAGAAGCAGCGGTAACACCACTAGCTGCTAATGTCATTGCGGATGTAACATTTGCAGAACCATTAAATGATCCTGAATTCCATGTTCCATCACCGGTCATTGCAATTGTGCGACTTGTTGCTAATGTAGTTGCAGTGCCAGCATTGCCGGTAGTGTCTGCTGAATCAACATACGCCTTGTTAGTTGCATCGGTAGACACTGTTGGTGTAGCAAGATTAGTAATCTTTTCGCCTTCCATATGGAAGCCAGCCACATTATGAATAGCATTGCCATCACTTGATGTCATATTCTTACCTGCCATCAGTTGCATTGTGCCATTTATCTCAATAGTACCACCAGATGCTGGTGATAAACCAATGTCACCCGACCCAGAAGTTTGGATGTCTAAGTTCTGATTCTCATCCGCACTGAATACGATAGTACCTGAATTATCTTCAATTACTTTCTGTCCATTTACATACAATGATCCTGGACCAATATACACATCTTTCCACATCTTAGTTGCACTACCCAATGATCTAACATTATCAGTATCTGGTATAAGATCAGTATCAACTATAATAGATGATCCTGAACCAGCACTTAGATTACTAACATCAATAGTACCAGCATGAATTTCATTCCAACGGCTAGCAGACGAACCTAAGTTACGTGTAGCATTGCCATCTGGAATCACATTAGAACCGATATCAGCATTAAATGTTACTGAATCTGTATTTGCATCACCGAATACTAAATTACCATTTGCTGTAATATTACCAGCAGCGACAATGTTTCCAGTGAAATTAGCAGTACTTGCCGTAACAGTTATATTAGTATCTGAGTCATTAGTTTCAACTGTTGCTGATCCAGCACTATTTGAAATTCCAATAATAGTTTCAGTTGTAGTTAACTCACGTACTTCAATCGAATCAGCAGAAGACGGTGCTTCTGTGAATGTTAATGTCGTGCCAACTACCGCATATGCAGTGATTGGTTTCTGAATAACACCATTAATATTAACGATACATGATGCAGTAGTTTGTGAACTTCCTAATGTAAATGCAGTAGTTGATCCATCACCAGTGAATGATTCTGTAGCAATTGCCGTAAACTCTGTAGACATTTGCGTCCACTTACTACCTTCCCAATACTCTGGGTTAGTTGTGTTAGTATTAAATCTAAACATACCAACAGACGGTGTGCCTGGACGCTGTGCAGATGTACCTCGTGGTAATAACATTGAATCAGTTGATCCAACTACTAATTTAGCACCAGTAACTGGGGTAGCTGTTCCGATCAATACGGTATCCGTGCCACCATCAGTAACTAATAAGTTAGCATCAGTGTCACCTTCAATACGAACATCGACATCAGCACCAGCTTCATTAATAGTAACATTACCATCTAATGTAGTTGCACCATCAACATCTAATGTTCCACTTGTGTGAATATTACCCGATGTATTAGCAACTGTGAATGCACCACTATCTGCATTAATGCCACCATTTGCGTTTAATAACGCACTGATAGTAGTAATGCCAGTAACACCCAATGTACCACCAACCGTTGCATTGTTAGTAACAGTAGCGTTATCTAATGTGTTGGTTCCGTTTGCATTTAATGCACCAGTTAATGTAGTTGCACTAGTAACAGCTAATGTACCAGCAATTGCTGTATTACCACTTGCACTTGCTACTGTAAACTTAGATGTGTTAACATCGAAGTCACCATCAATACCAGCAGCACCAGAAACTGCTAATGTAGTTCCAATTGTTGCAGCACCAGTAATAGTTGCACTTGCTAATGTTGAAGCACCAGCATTTAGTGTACTAGATAATGTAGTTGCCCCAGATACCCCTAGTGTACCACCGACCGAAGTGTTACCACTTGATTGGGTGATAGTAGTAGCACCGACAGTTAATGTTGTTCCATCAAATGTGAAGTTTCCATCATCTTCAATTTCACCAGCAGCACCGGCAATAACTACACGGTTGTTGGTTAAATCACTAATTTTAGCACTTGATAATGTAGCTGCACCCGAAGTCAATGTACTTGTAACCGCTAATGTACCTGATACGGTCTCATTTCCAGTAACCGCTAACACAGAACCATTAAATGTTAAGTTTCCACTATCTTCGATAGCACCACCAGCACCTGCCAATATAACACGTCCACTTGTCAGATCACTAACTGTAGCACTTGATAATGTTGTTTCGCCAGCACTCAATGTACTAGATAATACAGTAGCATCAGTAACACTTAATGTACCAGCAATAGTTGTATTACCTGTAGCATCAGCAACGATAAACTTATCAGTATCAACTGTAATACCACCATTTGCAGCCAATGAACCACCAATCGTAGCAGTAGTTGTGACACTAGCACTATTCAATGTAGCTAACCCACTTGTTGAAGCAGTAGACATTGTAGTAGCACCAGTTACACCCAATGTACCACCTACTGTAGTATTGCCTGTAACCGAAGCACTTGCCAACGTTGAAACACCAGTTACACCTAGTGTGCCACCTATCGTAGCATCACCTGTATTACGAATCCCACCCATTGCCATAGTACCCAATGCACCAGTAATTACTTCTGCTGTATTAGTTGCATCTGAGATGAATACCATTTCAGAAGCACTATCATCATAACCGAAGAATCCAAGTTTAGCATCAGTGCCATTATGCCATTTATACACGATACCACGATCTTTATTATCGTCAGAACCATTCGCCCCAACTGTCATGATTGGGTCAACTACTTCAACCGTAGTTGAGTTTACAGTAGTTGTAGTACCATTAACAGTTAAGTTACCACTAATAATAGTATCACCACTTGCTGTCAATGTACTAACATCTGTGTGTCCATCGACTTCTAAGGTACCATCTGTATGTACATTACCTGAAGTATCAGCTACCGTAAATGCAGTACCATCAACCTCAATACCACCATTAGCAGCTAATAGACCACTTGCAGTGATTGTTGTAGCTGTTGTGGCACCAGCACTTAATGTACCATAGACTGCTGTATTACCAGTCGCACTATCAACAGTGAACTTATTAGTACTAACATCAAAGTCACCATCAATACCAGTAGCACCAGTGACATCTAATGTACTCGCAGAAGCATTGCCTGTGATAATAGCACTTACTAATGTAGAAACACCTGCACTTAATGTACCATCGATAACTGCGTTACCTGTAACATCCAAGTCCGCACCGACATTCATATTACCAGTACTAGTAACAATACCATCAACTAGCAACAATGAACCATTAAATGTTAAGTTTCCGCTATCTTCTAATTCACCTGCTGTTCCAGCTAATACAACACGTCCACTAGATAAATCACTAACTTTAGCACTTGCTAAGGTAGTATTTCCTGCACTTAATGTACCTGAAACAGTAGCATTGCTACTAAATTCAACATTCCCACCAACGGTAGCTCCAGCAGTAACTACTAATCCGTTACCCGATGCTTTACTTAATGTTAATGTATCACTGATATCAGCTGTACTATTTGCATCGATTGCACCATTAAATGTAGCTAATCCAGATGCTGTAATAGTTGAAGCTGTAGTTGCGCCAGTAACAGCTAACGTACCAGCAATTGCTGTATTACCGGTAGCATCAGCGACCGTGAACTTATTGCTGTCAACTGCAATACCAGCATTTGCATTAAGGAGACCACTTATTGTGGTAACACCCGTAACACCCAATGTACCACCAACCGTAGATGCACCTGTAACTGTTAGTGCATCACCGATAGTAACATCATCTGGTAATCCAATTGTTAACGTATCAGTAGCACTAACCGCAGTAGTTACTTCATTTGCTGTTCCACTCACAACCATTGTGTCTCCACTAGAGATTGTCTGTGAAGAAGAACCATCAGATAATGTCCAACCCGTAGAAGATAATAAATCTACATATGCTTTGGTAGCAGCATCTTGTGCTGATGTTGGATCTGTTACATTTGAAACTTTATTTGATCCTGCACTAATAGTTTGACCATTCGCAACAGTTAATCCACCATTGAATGTGGCACTCTGCCCAAATGTCGAAGCACCTGTTACAGTAACCGTATCAACACCTGCATTGCCTAATGTAACATTGCCATTTAGTGTGGTATTACCCGCAACACTAAGTGCTTGACTTAATGACGCATCACCGGAAACAGTTAATGTAGTTGAAACCGTAGTTGCTCCAGAAATAGCCAACGTAGACCCATTAAATGTTAAGTTTCCACTATCTTCTACTTCACCACTTGCACCAGCAATTAATACGCGATTATCTGTTAAATCAGTAACACGTAAACTTCCAACTGCCATCCCACTTAAACTTCCAGTCATAACAGACGAAGTATCAGTTGCATCAGCAATCACTACAAATTCAGAAGCACTATCATCATAACCCATAAAGGCTTCTTTTGCATCTGTTCCGTTATGCCATTTTAATTTTAGACCGCGATCTAAGTTATCATCTGACCCATTAGTACCTAATGTCATAATTGGATCAGCTACTTCAACTACTGTTGAGTTAACTGTTGTTGTTGTGCCAGAAACGGTTAAGTTTCCACCTACAATAACATTCCCTGTTGATGTCAGTGAACTAACATCAGTATGACCAGTAACAGCGAGTGTACCACCAACTGTTGCATCAGCAGTAACAGAAAGTCCTGTTCCTGTTGCTTTGCTTAATGTTAATGTATCTGCAAAATCACCTACGCCAGATGCATCCAATGATGAAATAGTAGTTGCGCCTGTTACTGATAATGTACCAGCAATTGCTGTATTACCTGTGCTATCAGCGACAGTGAACTTATTGGTATCAACTTCAATACCACCGTTTAAACTAGCTAACCCACCAACAGATAGTGTGCTTGCAGTAACTACTGCACCTGACGATCCATCTACTGTGAAGTTACTTGTATCAACTGCGATACCACCATCTGCATTAAGTAATCCAGTTAATGTAGTAACACCTGTTACAGCGAGTGTACCACCAACTGTTGCATCAGCAGTAACAGAAAGACCTGTTCCTGTTGCTTTGCTTAATGTTAATGTATTGTTAATATCAGCAGTATTGTTAATATCAACTGCACCATTTAGTGTAGTTCCACCAGATATAGTCAATGTTCCTGATGTAGCAACATTTCCAGTTGAATTAGCAACAGTGAACGCACCATCAACATCAATTCCACCATCTAAACTAGCTAAACCACTAGCATCAATAGTAGTACTCGACAATGCGCCTGAAGTTAATGAGCCAGATAGTGTCGTATTACCAGTAACAGTTAGTGTACCAGCAACCGCTGTGTTACCACTTGCACTTGCTACCGTGAATTTAGATGAATTAACATCGAAGTCACCATCAACACCCATCGCACCAGTAACATCCATTGTAGTACTTACTGTTGCTGAACCTGTAACAGCCAATATTGATCCATCAAATGTTAAATTAGTTGAATCTTCTACTTCACCGTTTGTACCAGCAAGTAACACACGACTAGTTGTTAAATCAGAAACTTTTAAGCTACCAAATTTAGCAGCACCCACCGCACCAGACATTACTTCTGCCGCATTAGATGCATCTGGGATGAATACAAATTCAGAAGAACTATCGTCATACCCAAAATAACCAACTTTTGCATCTGTTCCGTTATGCCACTGATATTGCACACCACGATCTTTATTGTCATCCGCAGCTGGTGCAGTATCTCCACCTAAATTCATAATTGGGTCATCAACGGAAACCACAGTTGAATTAACTGTAGTAGATGTACCATTAACTGTTAGATTTCCACCCACAATAACATTGCCAGTAGACTCTAACGTACCATTGATTGTTGTATTTGCAGCGGTTAATGTACCTGATGTGTCTATGTTACCCGTTGAATTAGCAACAGTAAATACGCCATCAACATCAATTCCACCATCTAAACTAGCTAAACCACTTGCTGTGATTGTAGTCACCGTAGCATTGTCAGTAGCATTTAATGTTGTTGTAGTAGTTCCGCCATTTGCAATTAATGCACTAGTTAATGTAGTAACACCAGTAACAGCGAGTGTACCACCAACTGTTGCATCAGCAGTAACAGAAAGTCCTGTTCCTGTTGCTTTGCTTAATGTTAATGTATCTGCAAAATCACCTACACCAGATGCATCTAACGATGAAATAGTAGTTGCACCATTAACATCCAATGTGCCATCAATAACTGTATTGCCTGTAGCATCAGCGACTGTGAACTTATTGGTATCAACTACAATACCACCGTTTAATGTTGCCAATCCTGATGCAGTAATAGCAGCAACAGTTGATGCACCGGTAACACCTAATGTGCTACCTAATGTAGTTGCACCATCAGCATTTAATGTGCTTGCAGTAGAAACAGCACCCGATGAACCATCTACAGTGAAATTATTTGTATCAACTGCAATACCACCATTTGCGTTTAGCAAATTAGCAAGTGTTGTTACACCAGTAACACCTAGTGTGCCACCAAATGAACCATCTGCTGATGCTACTAAATCTTCTAATGCTAAGTCTTTGACTTGCATATCAGCATATGCTGATACCGTAACTGTCGTGCTAGAATCTGCATCTGAAGTAGTTGCCGCAACGAACTTATCCGCTGATTCATCCCAAACGAATGCTATATTTGTGTTTGTTCCACGTTCACCGATAAACCCGATGTCCGTAGCACCTGCGCCACTTTGGTTTGACGCTAAAACCATTATCGGATCTTCAACTGTCATAGCGGTAGTATCGATTGTCGTCGATGTACCACTTACAGTCAAGTTGCCGGTGACCGTTAGGTTTGAACCATAGGTCATGTCGTTTTCTAAAAGACCACCTGTAATCGTACTAGAAACGAGTTTTGTTCCCGTAATTGTACCATCAGTGATCTGATTATTCTTAATTCTTGTAATTGCCATAATTGAGCTCCCTTAATTAGCTACTACTATTTACGGAAAATTACGGAATTATTATATGTGTATATTATACATTACGGCAAATACCAACGTGTTATTAAGTTGCTGATATAGCTACACCAAAAATTATTCGTTGCCAATCTGATCCACTATATACTGCCAAACATGGATTGCCTGAATCCCCATCTGAAACATATATAAGCTGGCCATTTGATTTATTTGAAAGAGCATTTGCCTGTAATACAGTATAAACTGGCAATTGAATGCTGTGTGCATTGGTAGCATCAAATATTTCAGCAGAACCTATTGATATTACAGTATTACCGGAAATATCTAGTGTAATGCCGGTTCCACTTGCATCTACTTTAGTAGTCCCATTTGCATTTGTGATAGCACTATATGATGCTATTTCTGATATAAATCGTATTTCTACTTTATCAGTAATAACAGGTGCTTCGGCAAATGTTATTTGGTTAGCAGACACTGTATATGCAGTATCTGGCATTTGTATAATGCCGTTAATATTAACCATTATTGCCGCAGATGTAGTTGAATTATCCAATGTAAATACAGTAGTTGCACCATCACCTGTGATTGTTTGGCTAGTTAGTGCGGCAAAGGCAGCAGGACCAACCACTTCCCATATTACACCGTTGTATATTTCGGGATATCCCAAATCAGAATTATATCTAAATGTGCTTGAAACAGGAGTAGATGGACGTTGTGCAGTAGTTCCATACGGTATTCTAATGCCATCATTGCCTGTTATTTTTACAATTCCCGTGCCATCTGCTGTGATTGTAAGATCATTATTAGTTCCTGAACTGATATTATCTATGACTAATGTAGTTCCATCAAAGGTCAGATTGGCACTATCTTCCAATAAACCACTTGTTCCAGCAATAACTACACGATTATTAGTCAATGTAGTTATTGCGGTATTTCCAGAGACAGACAGCGTTCCGGTAATACTCAATGTTTCGGATGGTGTAGCATCATTAATGCCAATACGATCATTAACCACATCCAACATCAATAAATCAGTATCAAACGCTAGATTTGTCCCATCACGAAGCAGATTATCAGTAAGCATTTGGCCATGTATCTTACTAATAGCCATTATGCAACCTCATTACTACTTAGATTATGAATTATATTGATCGGCATCCCAGTTGGTGGTGCTGATGTAAAGGTGATATCATATGTCCCTGCTACTGTATAATTAGTAGTCGGGATTTGGTATATATTACCAACGAAAACAAGTACCTGAGTAGCATCTGCTATTGAATAAGCCATTGATCCGAAAACAGTATCAGATCCATTGCCTGTAAATGAATCAACTTCGATATTGGCATCACCTTGTTTTGCTATTGTAGCAAATACAGTACCATCAAAATATTCTACTTTACCAATAGTAGTATTGAATCTAATTTGTCCAAATATTGGGTTAGATGGGCGTTCAGCAGCTGTTCCTGCTGGTATTGCAACAGAACTATTCATAAAACCAATTTTTTGGTTTTTTACAAGCCCCATTAGATTCCAGTGTAACTAACAACAGAGGTAATAGATGATCCAGCATCAGCAATAATATTAATATAATCATTATTATCCATTACTAATTTTTCACCTGCTGAATACACCATATAGGTATCACCTGCCGGAATTAATACGTCCTTCATCATGATATTGCTATTGCCTGGACTATCTGCACCTGGTACGACATGCATACTTACAGATACTCCACTAGCACTGTAATTACACAATGATATCATCGTAACTGCTGAAACATTACTGCTTGTATAAATTGTAGTGTTTGTGTTGCCTACCGCAACTGCATTAATTGCCATATATAATCCTTAAAATATTAAACCATAAACCATTGCTTTGGTTTTTGATACTAATTCATCACTAGATGTTGAGTTTACAAAATACAACCCAGTTCCACCTTCACCTGGTGTTGCTGAATATAATTTATTATAACTACTAGTTGATGAGGGTGCTGCTCCTTGTTCTTCCAAACTAAGCACATTATTTATTTTCACTTGTCCTGTGCCATTAGCATCCAATACAACATCGCCATTCGACGCACTTGTAATTGTCATACTATTTACATCAAGATTTCCACCTAACTGTGGTGTTAAATCATCAACGACATCTGACATTCCAGCATTATTACTACTAACATCAGAAACAATATATTCCCATATAGTGCCATCATGTGTAAGTTGCCAAGCATCTAAACTATCATCGTACCGTATCCCTACATTTAGTGCTGTTCCACGGTCAATTTCAATGCCCGAATGAACCGCTGTTACACCCTCATCCTCTTCTCCTTCATTTAACAAAATTGTATTATTACTAATAGCTAAATTTGTTACTAGTACATTTTCTGATGTTCCAGTAACTACCAAATCACCATTTATTCTTAAATTAGCTGTCGTAATAGTCACATCATTCGCAGCATCACCAGCTGCATTAATGGTATTGATATTATAATCACCTTGTACTGTTTTTGTTAAACTCATTATAGATCCTTATTATACCTTATTTAGTTGTTTTTCAGCACACAAAAAAATCCCCCAATAAAGGGGGATTGAAAATGTAAATCAATATACTAATTATGCATTGGTCATTGATACTGAATAGTCCAATACCGCTGAACCTTTCGTCCAAGCAACTTTAACACCATCCGCAAATTCTGTGCCTGTGCCACGCACAACAGTACATGTTCCAGCTGAAATTTTACTAATAAAATATGTTCCACTTACTGAATCTGTTGCTGTAATACGCATTTCACCAGGTGCATTCGGTGTACTTGTTACTAATTTACAGACTTCAGTACCAGTTGCAGTTGTTACTCTAAAACGCCTTGAACCTTTTTGTGCAACTATATCACCAATTTGATCACTGCCACCAGTTACGAATGCAGTCAATGAAATAGCATTCACCTTAGTCGATGTTAATACCGCTGTGCCTGTTGCATCTGCATTGCCTGTTGCAAATGTAATTGTTGGTACTGATGTGTAACCAGTACCTGCTTCTGTTACGGTTACAGATACAACAGTGCCATCTGATACAATTGTTGCTGTTGCTTGTATACCACCTGGTAATTGTGGTGCTGAAATTGTTACTGCTTCACCGGTTGAATAACCAGTGCCAGCTGCTGTTACTAATACTCCGTCTAAGCCTTCGCCGCCTAAACCGCCTTCGTTTGTGTTACCAAAGTGCTTTTTATTTATTGGTCGTCCCATTTTTTTCTCCTTGAAAATCGTTCTATGACTACGCAGAGGGGTTTCTGCATAAATGTTCTAATTAGTAGAACATTCTAGTATTTAGTTAATCTTCGGAGGTTTTAACCGTGGCAACTTTTTCAACAGGTTTTGTTTCCTTTTTATCATTGGGCGCTACTTCTTTGATCTTGGGAGTTTCCACTTTTGCCACCGGAACTTCAGGAACTACTTCCTTGTCTTTTGGTGGTTTTACTTCTGCTTTCACTACCGCTACCTTTTCTTCTTTCTTAACTGGTTGACTCTTTGTTTTAACAACAGCTTTTTTCTTAGCAGTCTTTGGGGTTGATGATTTTTTAGATTTATCAGCCGATTTCTTTAGGATCGCAGGTTCACAATTGTCTAGTACTGGACTCTCTGATACCGTTAATATGTAACGATTCCCTTTAAAATCAACACCATATTTATTACTAAGATATTCCAATCTCACTTCTTTGTCATTGTGCACAATACATACGGTCATTGTTCCGTTCTCTAAATCCCCATCAGCTAAATCAGATAACACACAACCACCAGTATTTGATCCATCTGTAACTAAAAACTTCTTAGCACCTTTTTGTCTGATAATCGTTCCCGCAGCTTCATCATTCTCCGCAATTTTCACACGACAATCAATGTCTGCTGTATCATTCGTAATTTTAAATCTTCCCACTTGATATTCTCCTATTATATTAGTATATTATGTATTTATATATTTATATTGTTGTCAACGAAAACCCTGAAAGCGTTAGGTATCCTTAGTTAGCATACTCAAACACCATATTACCACAATCATAATATCTTCTATACCCGGCATCAAACATATTCATACTTTCACTCTTTGATGCATCAAAGTTTGGCAACCATTTAGCTAGGTTTGACTTTTGGCTTTTATACCTTGAAATCTTAATAGTGCCATCTGTCCAAAAGTAACCAGGCTTTGTATTACTGAGATGCTTAAAACCCATTTGCAAATACCCATTGCCACTTGACATAGACAAACTACAATACGTCATCAATGATCCAACATATTTCATCCCAAAAGCAGACAATATTCGTGACCCACCTCCAACCACAGTAATGCCTCCTTTGCTACATGATCTCAACAATTCATAATCGTACTTCTTTTTGTACCTTGACACACCAAAACTCATCAATGATACCAATTCATTATCATAATACAACCCATATGCTATTTTAGATGAGACATACCCCTGTAAATGATTTGCATCCAAAAATATGTGTTCATCCTGTTTGGGGACAACTTGCACAGTACACTTCCTTGCATATATTCTGGTGTTAATTCCCATCTTACTTCGTATAATTGATTTTATTATATCTTCGTTGTGTATCCACTCATAATCTGTGATGTGCATCAACCTTACATTCTTTTCCTTTGCGGTAGCAGTCTTATCAATATGCCTTGTTTTATATTCTTCTTTGATATGTGATGGATTATATGAATGCCAATACAACCCATTAACTTCAATCCCTATACCTTTTGATGGGATTAATATATCAATTTCTTTGCTTCCTAAAATAGTCCAATCACCTAAAACCACATTGATACGTAACTCATCCCCAATAAACTTTGCTATCTCCATTTCAATCAGTGAATAGTTTGTTCGTTTTCGTATTTTGAACCCATGCTTCCTACAATACCACCCAACTGTTCCGTAATACACATTCAGTTCACTGGCAATATCCACCAATGATCTTTTTTTGACATTATACTCATTGTCCATCCATACAAGGTCTGATAGCAATGCATATACATCGGCTGGTATCTTCGGATTTTTTAACTTACTGATAACATCCAATCGTTGAAGATTATGACTAACCCCATACTTCTGCATCATTGTATCGGATCGTTTTTTATTTACCTTGGTATGGTATTCATTAGACCACTTAGATTTGGTTGCTGATACCTTTTGTCCCATCTCTTCCTTTAGGCATCTACAGGTAGATGAATGACCACAATACTGATACCCTGATGATATCCTAGCAAACCCTTTATTGTTGCCATATCTACACACGCCATCTTCTTGTGACAATGCACTATATATCATTTCATTGTATTTTGAACTCTCCACTAATGTATTATATAATACCCACTCATTAAGTTCAGGATCTCTTTTTATAATTTGAGAATAATGCTTTGGCTTTTCCCGAATTAGTTCAATAATATGTTGTTTATGTTTTTTACTCATTGCAATGATACAGTATACCTTTTATTGGGATGGTTAGGTGTAGCATAACACAAAAACCACCCCGAAGGGTGGTTTTAATAAGGTTATTGCTTATTTAACTTACTGGAATGATAAGTTAGCTACGGCAATTTCACCTAGATAATCACCCGCGTTACCAAATGAGCTTGCAGTATTTGTTAATTCTACATAACCATATCTAGTAAGGAATGAAACTACTGGTTCAAAAGTGCTAGGATCAAGTACTGTTCCTGAACTCATTAGTGGGATATATGGACAGTAGAACGCAGCTGCATCAGCTTCGCTTGACCCCTTATAACCTACCAACACAGCCTGTGAATCAGAAGCATATGAATCAACATAAATCTTCATAGCACTATTCAATGTACCTACTAGCTTAGTGTTAGTTGGTGCTTCAAATGTACCTTCGGTAGTACGTGCAAACGCTGATGTAGTAGCTGATTGCAGAATAGTCAATGCAGCAGGACTAACAACAGCCCAGTTACCAGCACCACGGCGTGTGCGTTGTGCAATTAAGTTACCAGTACGATTAACCAATACTGCTAATGCAGCATGTTCATCACCCACGAACGTAGCAGTACCAGAAACGGTAGACTGATCGTATGTGAATTCTGTACTAGCCAATGAACGTAAAGATAAAAGAATCTCTTGATCAATTTCAGCAGTGATTTCTTGTGCTAAAGCAGCCATAATTTCAGCTTCAACATCAATACCATGCATTGAGTTAGCATCCTGTGCCGCTTCAAAAGTCCAACGTGCTTGTAACTTACGAGTCTTAGCTTCAACTGCTTGTTTCAAGAGTTGAACACTAATGTTACGACCGCCAGTTCCTTCCATATTTGATGTGGAAGCACCTTGATAGCTAGACTGTGTAGCACCATTGCCACCAGAGTATGCGGTAGCAATCTTAAATGGGCTCAATGCTTCATCACCAGCAGTGGTATCAGCATTGGCTACGCTTGAATCATTCATTGTTGTACCATAACGCACACGCAATGTATGAATTTGGCTTACTGGTCCTTGCATTGGTTGTACACCAACTAATTCATTTGCAATTACAGTTGGCATAACACGACGGATGACAGGTAAAATTACACGATTAAGTGTAGCAACATTACCTGAAGCCGTAGATCCTACTGTAGCTGATTCAGCCAAGTATGATTTTGTATTTTCTAAAATTACCGCCATAGATGAACGCTTTGTTCCATTCAACCCTTCTAAAAGGGCATCTTTAGTCTCGCTCCAACGGCTTTCTAATAGTTCTTGTGACATTTGTTATATTCTCCTATTTGATGTCTTAAAGTCCTGCTAAACGTTTAATGTCAACGACATTATCCGCCATAGCTACTTCTTTTACTTTATTACCAGTTATTTCTCTTCTACTTTCAGTCAAAGTTCTCTTTTTGTGATTAACTTTAGTCTGTTTGTTTTCAAGAACTACTGGTAAGTACTTCTCAAAAGCGCCTGATAAACGAGATGTTTGTACGCTTTCTAATAAATTCTGCATAATTTCTGCTTTGTCTTCTTTAAGAGGACCAAGCAAATCATCCAGAACCTTAGCACGATGGTTACTTTCGGTAATCATACGCACTTCCTTGTTTTTACTCTCGATTAAGACTTTCGCCTTAGTCATTGTTTTCTTAGCTTCCGCCAGTTTATTATCCTTTGCTTTAACTTCGCTTTGTAATTTACGAACTTCTGCACTCTCATTTAAGTGAGTTGTTAAGAACTCAGTAGAGAATGCTTCATAAATTCTACGACCGAAATCATTTTCACGGGCAGATTTAATATCTTCCTGTAGCTGTGATAATTCACTATGGATTCGTTTAGTAACAACATTTTTAACTTTGGCAGATGATTCTGCTATAAAGTTATTTTTAAGTTTAGTAAGTTTATCCTTCGCCTCAGTGATCAGACGTACTTTAGCCTCAACTAAATCACGCTTATCTTCCGCAAATTCAACAACTTCTTTCGCTAATGACTTAGCAACGAATTGTTCTAACTTCTTAAACCCTTCTGTTTGTATCGATCGGTCTTTTCTCAATTCTTTAATTTCTTCCGCTAACTTAGTAACCATAAATTCATTAAACTTCTGTGAATTTTCAGCCATTTTAGCTTGGAACTTAACACGATCTTTAACCAAAGATTTTTTATCTTCTGCTAATTCTGTGATTTCGTTTTTAAGACCATCTGTTACCATTTTATCCAATGCTTCAACCATTGTTTCTTTGTCATGCTCGTAACGACCTGCGAATTCCTCACGAAGTTCCGCACGAATAGTTTCACGAGTCTCGGTTAGCTTTACTTCCCATTCTTCCTGGATAGCTACACGAGTATCATCATTCACTAAGTCGCTTTCAAGCAGTGGTTTTAATGCATCTAACATAATGTTTTTCCTTTTTACCATTATAACTTGCTTTTAAAAACAAGCATATTAATACATTTATTTATGTACCAATTCCTCACAGATTCTTCATATAACGAATCTGTTTAATTCGTTTACACAATTGCTTGTGTCATATTTTAAGATCCTTAATTAAGGATTTTAACCCTTTTTCTAAGTATCTCTGTGCAGTTAAACTCTCTCTTGCATCAGTTGCCATTTCTAGCATCTTATGTCCACCATTCATATTCAACAACCCTTCATAAATGGCAGTTGGATATGCACCTGGTGCACTCGGCTGTGCCACAACATCCACTGTGACTATTTCAAAATCACTGACATTTCCATTAGATTCATTGACATTGCCACTCCCTCTACTAGAAACACCTAATTTAACACCCGCACCTAACATAGTTTCAACTAACTTACCCATTGGGGTAGGCAAAATCTTTAACTTACCAAAACCATTTGCACCATCCATCCACATTTCTGTGATCATATGACTGACACGGTCAAGGTTTACTTTTAAATCTTCTGGATGATCTAATTCACCCAATACTGAATATCCACCCTGTATCTGTTCATTAATAGTTTTTACAGCACTACCAATTTCATTCACAGGGTAAACACGCTGATTAGCGTTCTGGACATCGCCTTGTATACACATACCTTTCATAAAGAGTGATTTTTTGTCACCTTCACCACGTGATTCAACTACTATACTAGCAGCATCATATGATAAATTTTCCTGTAGGTAAGCCATTATAAATTATCCTTACTTGTTATTCTGTTTAGCGATTGATTTAACGCTATCACCTTTCTTCTTAGAAATACCCTTGGAAACTTTTTGCAATGGTTTAGCCTCAGTGTTTGCAGTAGTTAAAGAACCAACTGATACTTTACCACGACCTTTCTCTTCTGCTGATCCAGCTTTTACTGGTTTAGCACCATTTGTTCTTCCTTTTCCACCTGCATTATTTGCATTGGTTGATTTCTTATTAATAGAACCTTCCTCAGATGTAGTTGGTTTTGGTGCAGGTTTTAATGCTGCGCCTTCAAAAAACCCTGGGTTGGTTGATTCTTCAAATTCTTCTTCGTCATCCAATGATAATTCATCACTAAATTCTTCATCACCGAACTCTTCGCCTTCCTCATCATCTAATGATAATTCATCACTAAATTCTGCATCACTAAATTCTTCTCCACCTTCTTCATCACCCATCAAATCATCGAATTCAGCCATTAGTTCATCAAGTTTATCCTCTAGATCAACAACGCGGTCTTCTAAATCTTCTGAATCTACATCGCCTTCTGGTGCACCCATTTCAATATCAAATTCACCTTCTTCTTCATCTCCGAAATCTTCATCACCCCCGAATGCTATTTCATCAGCTTCACCATCATCACCCCCGAATGTCATTTCATCGTCATCCTCATTGATTTCATCAGCTTCTACTTCTTTTTCAACGTCCTCAACATCTTCGTCATCAATCTTGTCAGCTTGCATTAAATCCTCGTAAATATCACGACTCTTATCTACCACGATCTGGTGAAATAGATCAGCTGCTTTGTTCTCTTCATCATTAATTACATATTCAATTAACTTTTCAAATTTATTCATTTCGTTTTTCCTTTAATTTGTGGTTTAATTCGGACACCACAAATTATTTGGGTGTGCCAGTACTGTTCGTTGTATTTACAATAACTTACAAGATTTGGGTAGATAAAGCATTAAAAATGGTATAAAACATTAATAATTGGCTTATTTTTTAAAATTGAGGGGGTGCTTCGGCTGGAACAGCATATTGCCGTTGTACCTTTTTGAGTTTTTCTTTGAATTCAAAATTTCTTACATCATTCATCTGACGCAATTTATTAATTTGTTTTAGGGTGAGCCTAGTCTTCCGTAAATCATCTTTTGTGACTTTACTTCCATCATCTTCCACATCCTGATAACCAGGAATACCTTCGCCATACATTTCATTTATTAACATAATTGTATTTATTAATTCTACCTATTCTATCAAATCAAGGTTCGTAGTTTATGTAATATAGTGCGAATGTTTGCTTTTGTTAAAAACATATGCTACCGGTATTTCATTTAATCCCAATAACCAAAATGCTACCATTCTATGTCTGCCTTCCATTATCAATTGCGTTGGATCTGCAATATCTACATATACAGGCAATGGCGATGCACCTGTATTGAGTTGATCCATTATCTTTTCGGTTCTTGCCGCATCACTGGGGTATTCATCATATGTACTATACATTTCCTTAATCTGAGTTTCAAAATGTGCAATTGGAACCATATCTACTTCTATGTGCAAGTTATCAACAGTTGTATCCATCCAACTAGCCACATCTTTAAGATCAGCGTATAGATGATCATTGTTACCAACAGTAACAATCTCTTCTATTATAAGTTCACTAACTCTCATATATATTAGGCAGGGGGTGGCACAGGTGCTTCTGGTCCCATATCACCTTCCATTCCATCTGGTCCCATATCATCTGACATCTCACCCATCATATCTAAATCATCAGCCATGCCAATATCGCCTTCCATTCCACCAGGCATCACACCAACACCACGTAAATCAGAACCCTCGGTTGGTACTTCTTCTACTTCCTTATTCTCTTCTGCCCATAGTTCATCATTCTTGGTCATATCTTCTTCTGATAAACCAAGATAGCGTTCAAGTAAAAAACGTTTACTCAAATATGGATATTGTTCTAGTGATGCAAATGTCCCTACCCTAGATGCATCTTGTTCAGTCTGTCTATAACTAGCAAAGTTTTGTGGTTCGCCAAATGATATGTCAAATAAACTAGCATCAATATTAAATCCACGCCAAGCCAAAAACATCTTGAACTCTTTATTAAGCATTTCACCAATAGCATTCTGTAATCTAATACAATACTGGTTGAATCTATACTCTTGTATTAATGCTGTTCCTAATCGCCCATCATTTACTGGTGCAGTATTATCCTCTGGTCCAGATGGCAAATAACTACTTGGTACTCTTAGACCACGTGCTAATTTATTGTTGAAATACAGTAGATCATTAATTGAATTCTTAACAAAAACCCCAGCACTTAGTGCAAATGTGTGATAATCATGATGTAATTCATCTTGGTCAATAGATAATGTGCCGACATCTATAGTGTCATCTAAATAAATTATATCAACAATTCTATGGTTCTTATACTCGGCGAATTCTTTAAATGTCTTGAAATTATCAATACCACATTTATTTAAATGGTTAATAACCTTATGTCTACTTGACAACAAATGATTATTATCTTTTAACTTTGAGATAAAATCATACTGTGACATCTGATTATCATATTGTGATATTAAATCATTCAATATATCATCGGGAACAATGTAAGAATGAATAAGTTTAAATGATTCCCATGTGTGATTCATTTGCTTTAATAACTTGTGCAAGTGCCTAACCGAGAATTTATCAACCTTGGTATTACTATGAACCTTAGTATTCGCAGCAGCATACATCTGCATAAATGTACTATTATTCCCAATAATAGACGTGAAATCACCGGCATGCTCTACTTTATGTGTCACATACAGAGTTGACACAAATTCATACATATCAGAATTAAACTTAATTTTTTGATCTTTAAATACACTATCATAGTACCCATCGGTTTGCCATCTAATAATATTAGCTTCTGTTATTTTTGCACTTCGGTTTTTCCATAATTCAGGGTTATCAATCTTTGATTTGGATTGTCCTGCCGAGATTTTATTACCATATTCTTGCCTAAAGGTGTCATCCGTTAGTAGTGCTAAGAATTTTTCGGTTCCTTTATACCAATTAGTTCGGCTGACTTGCTTTCTCTCTTCTTTTTCATTACTAGTCAAATTTTTATAATATTTCTTCACACCCACCGACCGTTTTTTATTAAGTGCATCAATTTCATCACTAGTCAGCGACTCATACCATCGTGATCTACCCTGTGTTTGTCGTTTTATGATGTCATTGTACTGTTCGGGATCATGTTCTTTTAAATAATACATTTTATCCCTTGCCGCGAGAGTACCCAATGCCTGTGCTTCTTTTGAAAATCCTTTATCCTGATGATACAATGTATGATCTGTGAAGTTCATCCATGTTAAATTAGCAGGAGAGTTATTATAACGATTAAAATCCTTATGGTGAATGGTGTTTTTTGAACTTGAAATATAATCTTCATCAAACACCTTTTCAGTAGAATATCCATTCGATCTCATGTATTTCGCTACTAACCTATGTGTATATACCCACTTTTTAGATTCGTTGTCATACACCATTTCATAGTCACGTTTTGCATGCTTAGATATTTCTTTATTCTTTGTATACAACGGAATCAAAGATTGTCCAATTGTTAAATCTTTGGCTTCAACAAACCCAATACCTGGCAGTGGTATCTTATGATCAGGAGTACAAACTATTTCTTCCCCATTATCTAATACAATTTTAAGAACTTTAGCATTTGACCTTGTTTTACCAGCCCATGATATCAATCCCGGCACAATTTTTCCAGTGATAGGATCACAACTATATGCCCACAACTCGTTCCCATCCTTCATTTCAGCTTCTATTTCAGAAATACTAAGATTGCGGTTATCTAATAATTTCACTTTGGTATCCAATGCAAAACAACCAAGATTGTCCCCGCCTGGCAATGTATCTACTTTAGAACCACGTCCTTCCGCTGATTGCGGGAAAAAATAATCTTCTTGCATTGAATTTTTTATGTAAATACCTGATTCTATTGCAAAAGTATGGTATTCATTATCAACATTTAAACACCCAGTGTCCATTGTTTCACGAAGGGGAACAAGTTTGGTCATCTTATTTGTGCTTTTAACCGCATGTTCAAATGAAATCAAACTATCATTAATTGATAAGTCTTTCGCTTCAACAAACCCTTTCCCCAAAACTGGAATTTTATGATCTGGGGTACAAGTTAATGTCTCTCCATTATCTAAATGTAATTTTAATACTTCTGTGTTTTTACGTGTTTCACCAGCCCATTTCACTTCACCTGGTACTACTTTACCCGATACAGGATCTGCACTATATACCCAATTTTCCTTACCATCATTATATTCTGCTATAACTTGCTGTAATGTCAGGGTTCTTCCATCTAACAATGGTATTCTTGTTTCTAAATCAATACATAATGGATTGTATGTAGCATCCAACATATTATCACCCTCGCCTGATTGGGTTGGTATTCTACGTTGGTGGATTTCATTTTTAACTCGTTCAACAAAACTCATTGCCATATGTGATGGCATATTACCTACATCGATGTAAAATACTCTTCGTTCAGGCGCACGTTGAACGCGATATATTAGAATAGCATCTTCCAATAGTTCTTTTTGTTTGTATACTTTGAAAATATTTTCAAGAATACTTGTACCAAAAGGCCAATTCAAGTCTAATCCTTCGGTTAAACTTAAATGAACAATATGTTTAGCATCTACTGTTGTTTCTCTTTGTGCAGCACCGAAGCGTGTTCCTTCACCAGCCACCGGATTTGACACTTGTTGTTGTTGTGGAGAAATACCGCCAGACATTGGTGTAATTCCAAAATCATCTGTGGTTTTTGTTGCCACTGATAAATTTTCAAAATTAGGGTTAATATCTTGTATTATGTATTGATCTGGTTCTTTGCCTTTGCTTTCATTAACAATAACACGCCCAACCTTGGACATGTCTACCCAGAATAATTCAAATGTTTCTGGGTCACGGAGAAATACCTGATCTCCATATTTTAGTGTATTCCTGAATAACTTAAATATACGTTTTTTGAATTGGTTTAATTTACACCATTGTTTTAAATTCTGTTCAATGAGTTTGACTTCATTATCAGTTGGTTTCTCGTGGTAATCAACATCAAATGGTGTGCTATTTTGATCATTGTCTTGTGTACTAAACTCTGAAATAATATCTAAACAAGCACTTATTTCACTATCCATATCCATTGCTTCGTACTGATTATAACGATTAACACGATTTGGATGTCCTGAATAAACTTCTGGTAACCTACTTTGATAGTTCTTAAATCCGAACTTACCACCTTGCGCCCCACTAATAGGACTCATTACACCGGTATTATCTGCTGCTTTAAAATATTTTTTCCATGACATATTGCTTATTTAGTTCCTAATTTTGTGTTACTCGAAGTATCTTGTTGGATATGCTTGTGTTATCCTCAATTGCTTTAACAACAGCAGTTAGCTTATTTACTTGTTTTTCTAGTAGTTCAATATGTTTATTATTTGATGTTCCTGCTTGTACATTTACTGGGATACCTTTCTTGTCAGGGAGTGGGACAACAGCTTCGGTGCCATGCATAGTCACATTATACCCAGATTTTGGTCCAGATAACACCCCACCCTTTACCATTTCAGGTGATGAATGCACTGCATGAGATGACTTTTCTATAACATTTACATCTATAGGTGTAGTACCAGGCAATACTTTTATTTCGTCTGGGAATACCACTTCTATTTTTCCAGCACTAAACATACCAGTACTCTCAGATGTCTCTCTAATTACTTCATATATTTTTTGCCATAATTTGCTATCTTTATTAATATCAACACCATCGGTGGTTGCTTGGTCTAATAATGCTTTTATTTGTGCACCACCTGCTTTTGTAATAGTGTCTGATAATATATCATGATCTTTTTCTAGTAGTGCATTAATGCTACTTTGCAACGGGGGCAGTGGTGTAAATAGCGACTCTCGTTCAGTTTTCTCAATGCCCATTTGTTTTAATATAGCAGAAACACTGTCTGTGCGTTTTTCAGTTTCTGTTTTAATAACTGCATTAAGTTTTTTTATTTGGATGTTTATTTCGTCAACCCGCTTATCAATCGCAGTTGATCTAGCCGTTTCTTCAGGTGTGAGTGGATTTTCTATACCTGCCATTTTCATTTTGTGGGTGGGTGGCACATTTAAGTTTGCCTTTTCAATTAATAATTTTCTGCGTTCAATGTTTAAATCTTGCAGACTTACTTCCGATTCGGTCGCTGGGCGTTTTGGAGTTGCATCAGTAAAAAAATCACCTTTGAATGTGTCATAAAACAGATTCGTGCCAACAACAAACTTCTCCCCGGCGCTATCCAATGTTGAAGCCACATTCGGGGAATTCATTAATGTCGCTGTGATACTAGCACTTGCTTGCTGTAATGCCACCTGCAATGAGACTAATGCCTTAGTGGTTGGGTCAGAATCTGCCCCCATTTGCTTCTGTTGATGCTTAACAGCGTCACCTAAGTCTTTGAAATCTGCTGTCATTAGATCCATTGATTCGTGGTATCTCACATAAACACCAGCACTATCACCAATAGATTGATTTAATGATTTCATCGGTGCTTTATTGGCTTTTACTGCTTCTTGGAAAGCTATCATTGCTTCATGTGCAGACAGCTGCCCACTTTTGACTTTTTCCATTATTTTAACGGATGCACCATTGGTTGAGCGGAATAATTTTTGTGCCGCTTCCGATTGAGTGAAACCCGATGCTTGGTCTCGTAACCCTGATGCCATTTCGCCACTAAATGCAGACATCGAATTATTCAAGATATTCATTTGCATTACCTGTCCTGGGTGCAGATCTTCTATAGTAGCACGCCAACGACCTTCGCGCATTGCAGCATCTACTAGTTTTTGTTGTTCTTCGCGTTGCATTCCAGTAAGTCTAGAGACTTTATCTAATTCCTTGGCATACTGTTGGGTTCGTTCCTGTAACTGAACACTATCCAACCGTTGTCCTCTGCCTAACCTACGTTGCAAATCTGCAAAGTTAATAACAGTTTCGCTGATTTCTTCTGTTGTAAATCCGATCTTACGTAATTCCTTATTCATCCCCTTACGCATACCACCCATTACATTAGCAAATTCACTTCTTGCATCACTGGTGGTGCCTTGTAAGGCAGCTAATTGTTTACTATTCCCAGCAATAAGACCACTGAACATTTTCAACGGGATACCAGCAGCGTGGATATCCTTCGCAAGTCCAGCAATACTATCAGAACCAATTCCACCAACACGACTTAATTCTTGGAATGACCCTAGACCATCATCTAATACTCCCGTTGTATATGCTGCCGCTTTCCCCATTGTTTCAATTGCCGCACCGGCGAACTTACCAGCTACACCTAGTTGTGGGATCGCAGAGATTACGTCAGCAAGAGATCCAGACATTGCCGTTATTATACCACTAATTGATGATATAGCAGTTTGTCCTTTGCCTAATGATCCAGCAAATGATGCAGTTGATGACGCAATTGCTCTTGCCCCTCGCATCGCTTCATTGCTAAAAGCGCCTATACTTCGGTTAGCACTATTAACGCTATTAGACAATGCAGCTAGATCAGCACGCAATAATGCTGCTTCATGGGTTGGTAATGTTGACGCGAATTGGTTCAGAAGACGGGTTATTTGTGCTATTTGATCAGTAGTTGACATGGTTTATATTATCCGTAGTTTATGTTTAATAAATATATTTACACTTATTTATATTAGGAAAAATTATGTCAAACAACCCGCTATCCAACTATTTCAGACAACCAAGTATCTACCTAAAATTACCAAGCAATGGTAACTTTTATCCAGAAAATACATTAGATATGCCACCAAATAACGAATTGCCGATTTACCCAATGACAGCAATTGATGAAATAACATACAGAACACCAGATGCATTGTACAATGGCACCGCAGTTATGAATGTTATCAAAAGTTGTGTGCCTAATATCCTAGATCCTTGGATCATTCCCGCAGTTGATTTTGATGCTATATTAGCATCCATTAGAATTGCAAGTTACGGACATTCAATGGAAATAGATACTACATGCCCTGCCTGTAAGGAAACTGCTACTTATTCATTGGATTTACGCACGATACTAGATCAACTTAAATCACCGGATTACCAGAAATCAGTGAATATTGGTGATTTAAATATCTTCTTCAAACCATTGTCATATAAGCAAATCAATGAAAATAGCGTAATTCAATTTGAAGAACAAAAATTGGCAAGTGTACTAGAAGATGCAGAAATGGAGGAGGAGGAAAAACTCAAACGATTATCTGCTGCATTTGCTAGCATGACAGAATTATCACTCAAAGCACTAACCCAAAATATCAATTATATCAAAACTCCAGATAATATAGTCAAGGAAGAAGATTTCATCAATGATTTTTTGCATAATTGCGACAGAGTCGTATATAAACGCATAAAAGATTATGTCATTGGAATGAAGAATGATAATGAACTTAAACCATTGAATATTAAATGCAACGAAAAAGAATGTGGGCATGAATATGAACAGCCGTTTACATTGGATATGTCAAATTTTTTCGGATAAAGCTATTAGTTTCTAGTGCAGAAGATATCAGTAAAGAGTTGGATGGCATGGAAAAGGAAGCTAATAGCATAAGGGAGGAAGCATTAAGGATCAGTTGGAACATGCGTGGTGGAGTTTCATATGTGCAAGCACTTCAGCTATCATACGATGAAAGGTCTACAATTAATAAGATCATTAAAGATAATTTAGAAACTACCAAGAAAACAGGATTACCTTATTTTTAATAGAATAGATGATAAACCTATTTTATTTCTAATAGGTCGCTATATATTAAACCTATCCTTACATATACCAAAGTGTTAAATTATATTAATAGTGTAGAGATGCCTTACGGCATCTGGGAACTCGTTGGCACTCATTCCCATTTTTAATTCCAATGATACGGTATATAGATTAATTAAGGTAATATTACTATGCCAATTGTATTTTATGTTATTGGTTGACCTTATATATTCGTGTAGACCTTTTGGACAAACTTTGCCTATCCGATGGACAAACAAAGTTAAATCCAATAGCCTACTCTTCGTGTGAGCCGCGGTCGGACAGATGTGATAAGGGATTGTTTATGGTCTATACACATAAACACGAAGGCGGTCATCCGAATACCTTCTACCCTAGAACTTTGCGTAATACAATTGGGTTCATTCTCCTTACTACCAATAATTACATTTATGACGGGAATTCAAATAATATTCACTATCGAAACACATTATTTGAATTTGTTGTTGAATCTTTTTTCTTTCAGAGCAACATCTTTTAGCCTATAATCGTATCCTTATCTCATAGCTAAACGCATTAATACGAGGCGCATTGCATCTTCATCCCCAGAGGGGTAGTAGCTATGATCCCTGCTATTGCCCAGGGATTAGGTGTCCTCCACTTGTGGGGAGTGTTACCGCTTGTGTTAACCGCCCCAAGCTAGACTATCAATAGATTATAGACCAAAAATTTGTTATATATTAGACCTTAATGGGTGCCTTATTGTGTTAATTTGTTTCATATCCCACAGCATAATCAAAATTTACTATATTTGCATTGCATTTTAACTTGCATTCTACCCATGACTTATCATTGTTCTGCCAACTACCAAAAATTCCATCCCATATGGGATCATTTAAAATAGAATCGAGTGATTTGTGTTTTATTGATATATTCTCCCTGTTCTTGAAAAAAAAGCTATCGTTATATTGTATCGTTTTTTCACCATCACTTAGTGAGTTAAATGGAAAGCTAGTCCAACTACAAGGGTGGATAACCCCATCAGCACTTATGTACATTCCTCTATTGCCAACTAAACACAATGGTATAATATTATTATACTCGTTTTTATATTGCGTGTATTTTTTTTCGTTGCATTCTAGGTATTGTTTGTTATTTATTCTTCTAGAAGAAATATATTCAACGTGTCGTTCATACCGATCAGATGAAGAAATGTATTCTGCGCTTGGTTCGAGTTGGTCCAACTCACCACCATATGCTTCACCATATTTACTTCCGAACTTGGTACTTTTAGTCCATTGAATTTGATCACAATTATTTTCTGTGGCTAGTTTTTTAATTTTTTCTTGGTGATTTTGGTTAAAATTGAAATAAATGCTACTCCAGCTAACAAATGCGTTGCTATAATGACCCATTATCTTCATTCCTGCCATGATAGAATCAAAGTTTGAATTTATTCTGTATATATTGTTGGTTTGGTTATCATACCCATCGACACTAAAGTTTATGGTGTCGTATTCATTGAGTATCTTGCTTAATTTAGTCCACCAATCTTCTTTTTTATAGCTTCCATTTGTTATGATAAAAATATGACATGTTGGGTTTGCTTTTTTTATATACCCACATATTTCTAAAAAATCATTGTTATATATGGGGTCTCCTATATCACCACATAATGTGAACCTTAATATATTAGTCTTTATAAACAGTTCAGTGAATGATTCTTTAAACGTGTTAATGTCAATGTCTTGGTTTTTCCATTTGGTGTTTGGGAATTCTGTTCTTGGACAACGTGGACATTTTAGTGTGCATTTTGAACTGAGTTCAATATGCCAGTGGTATAATTGCCATTGGTATTTCATTCGGTGCTTTCCTTGTTTATTTGAATAAATGATTGATTTGAAAACATAAAATCTATGATTTTATGTCCTACTTCGTCAGCCGTTAAATGGTTGTGTGAGTTATATAAGTCGATTACAGCAATATGATTTTCTTTGTGTCGATTTTTTACGAAGTTAGTTTTAGTTAAACCTAACCGTACTTCTTTGAAATTGATTGCATTGTCGGTGTATTCAATTCGTAAATAATCCGTGAATGTAGCCAATGCTGTCTTAGTAAGTGAATAGATAAGGTCATCTGGATAATACTGATTAATATTGGTGCTGGTGATATTAATTATTGTAGCATCTTTATTGCTATTCAACACCAATTGGGTTAAATATATAGCATTGATTAAATTGGCATTCATAATTCGTAACCAATGTTCTGGTTTGTGGTTGATAAAATCAACTTTCCCGCCAATATCATGTCCTGCACAATTTATTAATATGTCAATGTTCGCTGGTAATGTATAGCTATTAAACACATTTTGAATATCTAAATCGTATTCTGATCTATCTATTGAAAATATATGATGATGCGATGTATGCAATTGATCTTTTATATTTTTGCCGATGCCCGATGAGGTACCTGTAATTAGGATGTTCATTCTATAAAGTCACCATCGTTGAATGTAGTAAACCCATCTTCTTTGGTAACAGTCAATACATTATTTACTCTGCTAGCTAGTTCATCTTTATGGCTAATTAACCATAAACTCTTTTGCCGTTCATGTGCCATTCCCTTGAGAATAGATAAGCTGTTCTCAACACCAATCGCATCCATCCCAGAATCTATGACTTCATCAATGAAAATAGCATTAATTGGTGTGTATAAACTCTCCCATACATCACGAAATGCCCAACTTAATGATAATATAACTCGATTACGCTCACCTCGTGATAGATTATCA
>Ga0209141_1000473_pt1 | contig 30142 bp, 41 predicted proteins | sample SaaInlLV_10m_DNA_2_FD_184676 | JGI IMG/M metagenome (GOLD analysis project Ga0209141, IMG submission 184676) | Marine microbial communities from expanding oxygen minimum zones in the Saanich Inlet - Saanich Inlet SI074_LV_150m_DNA (SPAdes) (version 2) | ecosystem: Environmental > Aquatic >... | reverse complement strand
ATTTACCGCAAGATCAACAAAAATTTGTAGAAAAGGCGCTTAAACAAAAGAAAGCTTTGATGACCAAGAATTGTAAAAAAATTACAGACAAGACTGATATTAAAAATAAAGTAAAATTTATTAAAAACTGGCTTAATGACTATATAAAAATAGATAGTTTACCTATATTTAGTTATGATAGTTATTCAATGGGTCTTACTAAACTAGGAAAAAACTTTCTTACAACTGATGACATTAAACTTTTGAAAATTGTAAACGAAAAAGCGGGTAATCATAAGATCAAAAATGATATTGTTAATATGGTAAAGCAACTAGATGATCAATTGCCATAAAAAACAATAAAATTTATTCATATTAATATCAAATCCTTTATTAACAATTATTGTTTTATAATATAATAGAGACAAAGGATTTAATATTAATATGAATAAAAACTGGAAGCCAGAGATTTTTTATGAGGATTATTCGAATAATGATTCTAGCGAGACATTAACTAGCGGGTTGCCTTTTATTAACGTGCCTGATGGTCATAATATGCCGGGCGTTTTATTTATTTGTGAAGCTAGAGATATATCTTCTGAGGACAATGAATTAGAAAAGGAGATAATTGTACATTCTTACTTTAATTCATTGGAACTGAAGGACAAGTTAGATAAAGAAACTTATGATAACGTTAGAATGGCTATTGGTTTAAAACCGTTGAAAGAAGCTCAAGTTTTGGGTAGTGATATAACAAAACAAATAAATGAAAACATTTCAGACAAAGAAAAATAAAGATGTATAAAGTTGGACAAATAATTTACTCTATCTTAGAAGACAAGCACGTTTTGATCCCATTGCAGATTGTTGAAGAAGTGACAACAAAGAATTTAGATGGTGAAACAACGCAGTATAAGGTTTTAGTTCCAAATAAAAATAAGCAAAAGCTTGGATTAGATAAGTTTGATAACATTTTTAAAGATTTAGATGATGCAAGCGAGTATCTTATTACTAATGCTAAGACAGCAATTGACGATATGGTTTTAAAAGCTATTGAATTAGAAGATTTGAATTTCAAAAAAGAAGATAAAGATAAAAAAGAAAATTTAAAGTGTAAAAATGATAAAAATGTTGTTAAAATAGATTTAGGTGACGGATTAACAGCAAACTTATCGCCTGCCAGTTTGGAAAAATTAAATATTGACTCTCTTAACAAAGAAAGCGAAGTTATTGAAAAAGAAGATATTACTGCTTGATGGTTATAATTTAATATATAGAGCTAGATATAGTAGAATGAATAAAGGAGAATACTCTACTATATTTAATTTTTTTAGAAGTTTAAGACCTTTAATTGAAAAATTTTCTCCTGATGATGCATACTTTGTATTAGAGGGCATGCCTAAAAAAAGATTGGAGATGAGTCCTGACTACAAAGGGCAGAGGACTTATCATGATAAAGACAACTTTAACATGCAAAGGAAAACAATTATTTCTTTACTGAGGACTTATTTTCCTTTGCATGTTGCACGTCATCCTGAGTATGAATGTGATGACGTGCTGAACTATTTAGCTGTTGAAAAGCATATTGATGATGAAGTAGTTATCGTATCTTCTGATACAGACTTTATACAGTCAATATCAGAAAATGTTTCCTTGTTTAATCCAGTTAATAAAAAATTTATTAATCCAGTTTTATATGATTACGTTTCGCATAAAGCTTTGACTGGTGATAAATCTGACAATATTGATGGGTTTTTAGGCATTGGCCAGAAAAAAGCAGAAAAATTGCTCAGTAATAAAGAAATGTTAGAAGACTTTTTATTAGTCAAAGAAAACAAAATGAAATTTGATCACAATTATAATATGATTAAGTTTCATAATTTAAAAATCGATGCAATTAATATTGAATCAACTAAAATTTTAAATCCAGACTGGGAAAAGTTAAAATTAATATTTTCTGAATTGGAATTTAATTCTATAATAGGAAAAGAAAAGTCTTGGGAAAAATACATAAAAACATTCAAAAGTTTAGAAAGGAATGAACAAAATGACTGAACAAGTTTTAGATGCTGCAATATTGCATCAATTAAGGGAAAACAATATAATTTCTGGTGAAGAAGTAGTTATAGGGGCAGGAGATTTATTTTATGCTAAAAATGTTATTTCTAATGAAAAAAGAATGATTAGTGTAACAACTATAAATAAATTTAATGCTAAAAATGAAACAATTACAGAAACATCAAAAAAGACGTTATTAAGAGGCTAAAAAATGTCAGACGTTATTTACTTTAACGAAGAAGCGCAGAACGCTTTAAAAAGAGGCGTAAAAAAAATATGTGATGCTGTTTCAATAACAATGGGGCCTAGAGGGAAGTTAGTCCTAATCGAAAAAAACAATGAGCCACCTCACTTGACAAAAGACGGTGCAACTGTTGCAAAGCACATAAATCTTACAGACAGGGTTGAAGATTTAGGCGCAAAGCTTTTAAGACAAGCTAGTGAGAATACTGCAACAGTCGCCGGCGATGGTAGCACAACTTCAGCAGTTCTTGCAAAAGAATTCTACTTCAGAGCTGCGCAAGCGCTGCAAACTGGTATAGGAACACCTTCAGAAATAACATATTTACTAAACAGTAAAGTTTCTGATGTTGTTGATATCTTGTCACAAAATTCTCAGTCTGTTTCTTCTAATGAAGAAATCAAGCAAGTTGCAACCATAAGCGCAAATGGCGATGAATATATTGGAAAGCTAATTGCTGATGCAATGTTAGAGGTTGGAACAGCTGGTCTCGTAACAGTTGAAAAATCAAAGACTTCTGAAACAGAGTTGAAACTTGTAAGAGGTGTTAAAGTAGATAGAGGATATGTTTCGCCATACATGATTACAGACAATGAAAAGTCCAAGTCAGTTTTAGAAGACCCTCTTATCTTTATACTTTCTTGTAAGCTTAGCTCTTTAACACAGATTTTACCGATATTGGAAAAATGTCATCAAACAAAAAAACCATTATTTATTATCGCAAATGATTACGATCAAGAAGTAATACAAGCTTTAGTTGCGAACATATCAAAAGGGTTATTACAGATTTGTGCTATTCGTAGCCCATTCTATGGAGAAAAAAGAAATCAAATATTAAATGACTTATCATTAGCGTTAGGTACAAACGTGTATTATGATTTAGACGAAAAAGATATTTCTAATATAGTCCTCTCAGATTTGGGCTCTTGTAAAAAAGTAGAAACAACAAATGATACAACTTTGTTTGTTGAATGCTCTGGGTCTGAAGGTGTTGAAGATGTTTTGATTGATGTGCAAAAGAAACTAGACGATAAATCAATTACAAAAGAAGAAGAAGCTTTTTATAAGCAACGTCTTATTATCAACAAGGGAGTTGTTGCAGTATTGTCAATTGGTGCACACACAGAATCAGAGCTTCTAGAGTTAGTAGACAGAATTGATGATGCTTTACACGCAACTAAAGCTGCAATGGAAAGTGGTTTTCTTCCTGGCGGTGGTATAGCTTTGGCACGTGCAGGTCTAGAACTTCTTCGTAAGACAAACAATAGCGAAGAAACTTTATTGTCAAAAACTGCAACTAAAATAGTTTCTGACGCTTGTATGTCTCCTTTAAGAAGAATATTAACTAATGCTGATATGTCAACAGACTACATAATGGAAATGATTAAAAACAATGACGACTGGACTTACGGATATGATGTGAGATCTGAGTCTTATGTAAATATGATTGAAAAAGGAATCATCGACCCACAGAAAGTAACAGCTACTGCTATTAAAAACGCTGTGAGTGTTTCCAATTCATTGCTTTCAGTTGGATGTGTAGTATTGAATACAGAGAATTATAATCAAGGAGTTCAACTAGTACAGTTATCTGATGATATGTATTAATGTATAATACGAAAGGATTGTTATGAAAAAGGAGCACATTAGCGATATTCTTATATACGAAAATATAAAATCATATGAAGAAAAAAAGTACCAGCCTTTACAGTTAGAGATACCTCAATATGAAGAAGTAAGTATGTCAATAAAGAAAGAAGAAGTTAAAGAACCTCGACGTGTAATAATAATTGATTTATAATATTATTATAAAAAAGGAAAATAAATGGCAATTATTGATAAAAGATATTCGGACATTATAAAAAATAATCCACTTTTAACCAAAAAACAAGAAATTGATTTGTCTAGAAAGATAAAAAAGGGCGACAGCGAAGCAAGAAAAAAGTTAATTGAGTCAAACTACAGACTTGTATTATCAATTGTTAAAAAGTATCATAGAAGTGATGTTAGTTTTGATGATTTGTTGCAAGAAAGTAGTATTGGATTACTAAAGGCTGTTGATAGATTTGATCCTGAGTTAGGATATAAATTTAGTACTTACGCATGTTGGTGGATAAAACAGGCAGCATTGCAGTATATAAATGAAAATATAACAAACATAAAAGTTCCAACGCACTCAAGACTTTTAAATGCTAAAATAAAAAACAAGATTAAGGAAATAGAAGAGGACGAAGGCAAAAAGCCAACGCTTGAAAGACTTTCAAAAGAAATTGGCGAAAATGTAAATAAGCTTAAATACACTTTAAAGTCCAATAGATATATTGCTTCTATTGACGCAAGTAGAGATGATGATGGAAATACATTAGCATCAAAAATAGCAGATGAATCTGATTTTATTAATCCCGAGCAACTTTTAGAGAAAAAAGAGTTAAAACAAATTATAAGAGAAAGCTTGCGTCTTCTCACAGCGAAAGAAGAAAAGATTATACGCTTAAGATTTGGAATAACTGAGGCAGAATTTAATAATAATAATTTTTTATTAACACAAAAAATGGAAGAATATCTTAATGAAGACTAAAAAATATGTAACAGTAACTAACAGTAACGGTTTGGGCTTGTATGAAGTTGCCAAGGTCATGACAAAAAATGGACAAAAAATGAATCATTCTACAGTTAGAAATATTATTAATAGATCTTTTTTTAAATTAGCAAAAAATATTAGTGATAGTTATGATTTAGAATATGACTCAAATAAAATAGATGATATTTCAAAATCACCTGAATTTCAAGAGTCAATTATAGACCTGCTAAGAGAAAAAGAGCTATGAAAACTAATTATTTAATCAACTTTAAACTGTTTTGCAGTAGAAGAGGTTTCAATCTAGAAAAATGGATAGCCAATACAGAAGATCCTACTTACGAGTTACTATGTAAAATGTTAGTTGATTTAAAAGTATGCCCACCTTCTAACGATTATTTTTCTTCAATAGCGGATAAGTTAAAGCCTGTCGTAGTCAAAAAAGACAACGAAGAAAAACTTGTCAAGTTACCAGTAAAGGCTTCTAGAAAGAAGAAGAAGAAAAATGAAAAAGATACAGTTTAATGAACTATTCCCTTATGAATACATAAGAAATTATTTTCACAATAGAAAAAGAAAAGTAGAGAAAATAATTAATAGTGAATTATCCGATACAATAGAAAAAGATAAATACGAGAAGGTAGATAAAAATGAAGAAACAAGATGAAGATGAATTGCTATTAATTGTAGCTCTCGGTAAATCATTTAACGGGACAGCTTTAAACCCTAAGGAATGTGAAAAAATATGTAAGATGACAATCTTACAGCTTATTACTGCATTAAACATAAATGAAACTCAAGCAAACTTGCTATATAAGTGGGCTTGCGCTTGCAGAAAAGGATTTGCCCAAGATGAAAAAGATAATTGCTAGTTTACTCATTTTAGTGCTCTTTACTTGTTGTTCTAATATTTCAAACAAAGAGCTAGTAACGATTAAATCTGTTAATGATCAAGTTACTTCTGGTGAAATGATTAAATTTGACATTGAATCAGAAGTAGCTATTGACCAAGTTAAAAGCTTTCTAGTAGGAAGTGATGGTATAACTTATGAAACGTATAACGGAGTTTTAGAAAATAATCAATTTACTATAAATAGATTTTTAAATACTAGTATACCTTATGGACAAAACTATAATCTACGTTTTGTTTTAGACACAGAAAATAATCAATATACTAGAACAATGCCAGTTAATATCGATGCTTCAGTCATTATCGATTCATTTTGCGCTAGCGAAAACTGTCAGGTGTTATCAAGTAATGTTGTTGAAGGAATAAAAAACAAGCTTACAATCGGGTTTTACAATATTTTACCTGTAAAGATAAAGTATGTGGTAACTACTCCTGACGATAACTTTCAAATATTACACGAGTTTAACTCTCCAGTTCAAGAAGACTGGGTTGAAAACTTAATGTTTAACAAAGTGAAAGAAGAGTATTCATCTTATATTTCTAAAATAGAGATATTTGCTTATGACGCAGATAATAATGAAGCAAAAACTGAGTTGCCTTTTAGAGTAGTTAGACCTATTGAAGTAAAACATTTTGGTAACTATGAATTAGCTGAGTTTTATGAACCAATTCCAGTCACTGGGTGTATACCCGGATCAGTTGGCAATAACGTGCAATATTCAGAATCACAAACTGAGACACGTCAAAATAGTGTTTCTATTGGATTCAATAAAAGCTGGAGTGACAGTAATACAACAAATCTAAATACAACAATGTCTGAAGGCATTTCTGTAAATCAAACAGACTCAACTGTCAATACATCTTCATTGTCTGAATCTGAAACTCAGACAGAAGGTTTTACAGATACATCATCGCAAGGAGAAAGCAACAATATACAGTTTAATACTACAGACGGTGAAAACTGGTCTTGGTCTTTAGGTGAGGGTGATTCTCAAACTTCTGGGACTTCTCAAGGTGAAAATACTAATACTAGTGTAAATGGTTCAACAACAGTTGGCGTAAGTGGTGAAGGTTCATTGCCTTTCTTAGCTAAAGCCAGTGGCAAGGTTGAAGTTAGCGCAGGAATACAAAGAGGATGGGGAAATACAAACACTAGTTCTGAATCTTCTACGTCTAGCACAAATAGAGGATATACTTCAGGCGGATCTTCGCAAAATGGACGTTCGTTTGGGAGTACTCAGAATGATTCTAGAAGTTACTCGTTAAACGGTGCATATGTTTTATCTAGTTCTACGTCAAACTCAGTTTCTGAATCATCCTCGTTATCTTCTGGTAGGGTATGGAATATGTCTGAGTCTATTAGTAGCGGTAAAGTAATAACAGAAGGTAATAGCGAAAGTTTATCACAGACAATAGTTACATCAGAAAGTAGTAGTACTACGTTTAGTTATAGCGGTTATATTCCAAGAGGTAGATTCGGCACGTTTTTTAGACAAACGAGCAGATATGTAAAATTATCAGAAATTATTACCTATACTTTAGACGGATACCCGCAGCACGCGGGTTATGTTATGATGAATACTTGGGCTTGGGCGCCAGACTTATCAATCGGTTCATCGTGTGAAGAAGCAGGTATTTCTAGTCTACCTGTAAGTGAATGCTTAATACCTCCTTGCGGCGAATAGTTATCTTAAAAGGAGGCAAAAATGAGTGAAAATATAATCATCCAAAAGATTTTATTGAGGTTGCTTAAAGAAAGCAAATATGCCGGCAGTCATCCTGAAGAGTCATATCAATATGGTTGGCCTGAGTTTGATGAAAAAGAATTTGACAATGATGGCATGACAACTTGGCACGAAGATAGAGAATGGACAAAACAATATTTAAAAGATATGGGAATGTTAAAATGAAATCTAAGATACTAGTAGAAAACTGGTGGTCTTTTATAAATGAAAACACAGACGATAGTCCTATAACTGAAGAAAAAGAAAAAGTTATAGTTATAGGATTAGTTCCTATGTCTGCAAAACCTTTTCACGAAGGACATATGTCTTTAATAAGAAAAGCTAGCGATGAATGTAATCGAGTTATTGTTTATGTTTCTACGTCTGATAGAAAGCGTAAAGGTGAGATTACTATATTTGGTGAGGATATGAAGTATATTTGGGAAAATATTCTGGAAGACAGTATTGAAGACAAATATCCTGATGTTAGTTTCGAGTATGGCGGGTCACCTGTTGGCAAAGTGTATGAAAAATTAAAAGAAGCAAATGATGTACAAACTAAAAATGTATATAGAGTTTATTCTGATGTTGAAGATACTGCAAAAAGATTTCCAGCTAAATATAAAGAGTTACATTTTGGTGACCTCTATAATAGAGGAAAAGTTATATTTCCAGCTGAGGAAAGCCCAGAATCATTTACAAGAGGTAAAGGGAGTGCTGATATAAGTGGCACAATTATGCGTTCCTATTTATCTAATGCCTCAGAAGACAAATTTCTTTTCTTGGATAGTCTACCTTATGAGATAAACCCGGATGATAAGGAAGAAATCTTCAATATTTTATTTAGAAGATTAAATTAAAAGTATCTTTCAAAGATCTTCTGTTTGATTCCTGTTGCATAAACTTTTGTTTAAAGGTTAGAAATATGCCTTTTGTATCTCTGTATGCTGCGCCTAAAATCTGATTCAACGGAGCAAACCCACCGGTGACTTTTAACAGATCACCTTCGAAGTCGTAAACTCCACCTTCGACTGAAGTTGATACTGCATTATGAATGCCAACTTCCTCAATTTTATCGTAATGCTCTTTAAGCCTATTTACTTCTGCATCCCAATTACTTTCTGGAGTATTACTCATATATAATCTTAAATCTTCAATTGCAGTCTCTAATTTATCTCTTAGTCTGTCAATATTTGCTAAATCAGTTTCTGAATCCATATAAGCAGAAGGAACTCCGTCTAATAAATCTATTCCTAGATCAACAAACACTTCTTTGAAAGGCGACAAAATTCTTCTTACTTTGGCTGCTGCCTTATTAGCATTAGTTAGATCAATTGCTCTAAGTTTCTTTACATCTTCCGATTGCATTAGACTAGTAAAGTCTTTACTTTTAATTTTATTACCTGATCTATCTTTACCATAAAGCGCAAAGTTGTATAAAATCTTTATAGCTTCATCACTAATATCAATACCTTCAGAATCTAACTGCTTTTTAATTTGCTTTTCTACTCCATCACCAAGTAACTCAAAATCAGTTATCTCTAATTGATCAGTTATTTCCTTAACTCTTTTTATGTAACTTAGTATTTGTACGTTTGTAAGTTTATTAATATCAACTGTTCTATTAGATGCTAATGTATAGTCTGAAGATTCAATGCCTGGTTTCATAAGATTAATCAGCTTATCAAGTCTTTGACTGTTATTTGAAGAATAAACTACTTCTCTACCGTCAATAAAATCAACAATGCTATGGAAAACAATAAAATTCTCTCCGTATTCCAATTGATTTGGATGATCTTTATGCATTATTTCAAAGTTTATAAACGATCTAGCTTCGCCGTCTGGGTGAAATATATCTAATATCTCTTGTCTTCCAAAGTCACCTGCTGAAGATAACCATTGATCTACACCTTTTTTGATAGCGTTGCCGCCTGTAACAAACGGAACTTCTGCAGGATGGTTAGTAAACTTCTCTACTAAGTCGTCGTGTGTCATATCTTCTTTGTTGCGTGCGAACATAAGAGTACCGTCTTCTTCAACTGTAAAGAATAAGTTTTGTCCATCGACTTTTTCTATAATCTTTTGTGAAGTGCTATATTCTTTTATTCTGTCTATAATTTGTCTTGGCGTCATGTCTAATGCTTCATAAGGATGCATCATATGACCTGCTAAACCGCCCTCACTAATTACTTTTTTTTTAAATAATCTAGGGTAAATTTCTTTCAAGACTTTGCCTTTGGGCACATACGAGTCTTCCATACCGTGTTGGCTGTAGGTCTCGTAATAGATTTCATCTCTAATCTCTTCTAACATATTTAGAAAATATTTGCCGCCGCTGCTCTGTGGTTTGTTATTTGAAAATTTAATTCTTGTTCCATTAAATCCTGTAATATATAATTTGTCGCCCTCTCCAGGATTTATTGGAATAAACATATTGGACTTGTCAATTGCGATTATTCCCATTGCTTCGTGTTCTACAATAATTGCGTTTTTTAATTCTAAAAGAAGCTCTTTCACTTTACTAATTAGTTTTGTTTTATCATCATAGTTAGTTTTTTCATCAACAAAATACTTAATAGTTTCTTTAAATCTGTCAGAAGTATAAGTTGTAGATTTTCCTATCAATCCTCTAAAAGCGGTACTTAAAACATTGTTGTAAGATTCTCCTTCAAAAACTTCAGATTGAAATTTACTTAATACGTCTTTAACTTCTTTTGAAAAATTTGTGCCTGTTTGAGCGCCACTTGATGAACTGCCTGGGTCTTCACCTCGCTCTCTTTGAACTTTTGTACCTCGTAATTGATTTGCTCTTGTAAAGCTTTTAACTGAATATTTTACTAGGTCGCCACCTGCGCTTTTAAGCGCAACAAAGTCAGGCTCTTTATGCGCAGCATGATTGTAACCTTCTACGCCATCAGTTAAAGTATAGTAAGCTAGATTTACAGAAACTTCTCCCCTACCTGTTCTTTTGTTCGTATTGGGCTGCCAGAATATAGTTTTATTATAATATTTATTTAGTCTTGCACAAATTTTATCAATATCATCGTCTTCTACATATTTTCTTAATGTAGGGCCATGTTGTTTTTTAGTAACATTTGATATTTTTCTTATTTTTAAAAATGCTAAAATTCTATTAGCAGGTTCAGTAGTAAATTGCTGGCAAATATCTACTAAAGATTGAGAATCATCATCAACTTTGTGAGGCGTGCCAGAAGAAATATTCTCTTTACTTTTATCAAACGTTATATTATATAGCTTTTCCTTAAAGCCTGTTGATTGGCTTTTTACACTAGCAACTTCTTCATTAAGTAATTCTTTATATTCGTTCTTAAGACTATATTTCATCGTTTACCACCCCAGTATTCTTTGGCGAGACCTTCGCTTATCAATTGTTTATTATAACTATTTTCGAACTCAGGTTTATCTTTTTCTAAATCCCAAATTGTTCCAAGCCATCTACCAAACTTCCCACGCTTGGCTGTATGTAATAACACCTTCTTGCCAAGAATTCTCTCACGCAACCAATCACGTGTTGCTAAACCCTTTTCTTTCTCGTCTAAATCTCTAGTACGAACTTCAGGTGTATCAATACCCACAAGTCTTACTTTAATTCTCACTGATGTTTTAAACCCTAAGTCAACTACAGCAGTTACTGTGTCCCCATCATAAACTTTTACAATATCAGCAATGTAATAATATGGTTTCATGTTTTATCTTTTCCTCCAATGATTAATGCTATCTCTGCTAAAACCCATCCTGCATCACCAAAAAAGTCAATTAAGCTTTTAAGCCAAGCAACTGGTCCAGCTATGTTTTTCAATGCACTACCTGCTATGTTCTTTGACATATCAATAAATTTTTCTTTTATCTTTTCTAAAAACTCTAACTTTTCAACTAAAAAGTTAAACAATTCCTTTTGCAACTCAGATTCTTCAAGAAGACTCGTTATTTCACTGTCTTCATCGCTATCACCACTTAGGCCATCTGTAAAATAATTCATTATTAGCTCTAATTTATTACTGCTAACTGACTTGGCAAAATCAACAAAATCTTCTGCAACTTTTTTAGGATTTTCAAAATATTCGCCGGTTTTCTTAACAACACTCCCGATTTTGAAATTCTCTTCAATATAACTAACGCATAAACCAAAAACAATCATTGTTAAAGAAGACATCCAACCTGTTATTTTTTTAATGCCTTCCCACATGTCTTCTAAGGTTTTACTAATTTTGCTTATAATGTCTGCTATTTTTTTAATGCTTTTGTCTGACATCCAATCATTAATTCTCTTGAGATGATTTAACACATTTGTTGGCCACTCTTTTATGTTGTTATAAATGTTTTCCTTATAAGCTTTAAGTTCATCTTCATCTTGAATAATAGCTGTAATTGCTATGATAATTGCTTTAGAATTTTTTCCAAAATCTTTGATCGCGTCAACGCCGTCATAAGCTAAATCTTTAACATTAGACAAAGCTTCTTCAGCATTATCTTTAACCCACCCTATTCCATCATCAATCCAGTCTTTAAGGCCTTCGTTTAAAAATTCATCTTGATCAAAGTTAATTTCTTTTTTCCACAAATTAGTGTAGTAAAGTCCTTCATTTAAAAAGCTTTTGTATCTAATATGTTCTTCCAATATATCATTATAAACAGATATTTTTTTACTGTTTATATCTAAATCAGAAAAACCAAGTACATTTTTAATGTATGATTCTTTAAGTAAAATGGGATTCATTATATCTTTTGTCATTTTTCTATCTTGTCTTTTATAAAAGTAATTATTATCACCACCAAGTATATTTCTTTTTTCCGCCTGTTAAATGCGGATATCTACCAGTTCTACACGCCCAATAACTCGCTGTAGTTTTGTCTTTTGTTAAGTGACATCGATGGCGTGCTGCAAAAGACTTTCTTCTTTTAGGATCACTTATACCAACAGACATTCCTTTAGCACCCCACTGAACTTTTTTAATGTTTCCTGTCTTAGGGTTTTTAACATATACATAAAACTTTTTAGAACCACCTCTTCTAGGTTTATTAAGATCTACTTTTTTGCCCTTATATAGATTACCACTTTTAGTAGTATTCTTTCCTTTACTCGACTTTTTCTTTTTTTTTCGTTTACGTTTTTCTTCTAACACTTCTAAAGGAATGCTAGGTTTAAGAGACTCATCTCCTTCTAATATTGGGTAGTCTAAAGGAACAAGATCTCCATTATAGAAGTCCCATTCACCAATGCTTGTTTCGTTAATGTAGTAAGCTTCTGCTGGACTTAATTCATATAAACCTATTTCGCTTAAGTCTCTTACTTCTCTAAACAAACTGAAGTATTTAGAGGAGCCAGGACGATAGATATTATTTTCTATCCCGATATTTTCTATTAAATGAAATTGCAAACCTTCAGATAATATTTTTTTATGTTCTATTAACAACTTATTCATTTTATACCTATTTTATTTTAAATTTTGAAGAAAAATAATGATTTGCTCCAAAAACTCAATAAACATTTTAATTGTTATGTATTCTTCTTGATTTTCTTTTTTACCTAAATCATCTAAACTTGCCAAGTAATTTTCCATTTCTGTATAAACTTTATCGCAAATCTCATACATTGACTGGGCTGAGTAGGGGTGAGAAGTGTAAAGATTTTTGTTTTTCCATATCTTTTTATTTAAAAATATTCCAATATAGTCAAGACGATGTTCAATTTTTGCCATCTTTTTTAAATTGTTTTTTATTGTAATAATCTTTTCATTTATTGGTAAATTAACAAAGTTTCCTTTTAATCCAATATCAAATATTATTAATTCATCATCTCCAACATACATGTTTAAATTAAAAATATCATTTGTTGAGTGGAACTGTATAAATCTTGCAATGAGTAATTTCTTTTTAGTTAAATCTGCCCATGCAAGTTTTCTATCAAATTCTACTTGATTATCTAGCTTTGCATCGTCAAAAAGTTCTGTTCCAAAAAGATCGTTAAGTTGAGGATTTTTTTCAAGAATATCAACAATTTTATTCATTGTAACAGACTCATGTGATTCTTCATTTTTTTTGTAATCCCGAGAGTATTTAATTTGAAAAATATTTTTAAACGTTCCAACTAAAACAACGTTTTCTTTTTTAGATGAGTTTAAGTAAACAGCTTGTACAGGCTCGTGATCATGCAGAGTTTTAGATCCTCTGTCATTTATAAAGTCTATATCAATAGAGTTTAACAACATCGTAAAAATAGACCCTTGACGCACTCTATTTTCTTTAGGATTGTTTGTTTTATCTACATCAAAAGCATTAGCGTCATCATCTTCAAATATATCTATATCATCTGACATTACTTTTGCAAGCATAAAACACGCATAATATAGTCCATGAAACTTAGACAATAATTCACTTTCTCCATTTTTACGATTAAAAAATTTATTTTGACGTGAATTAATTTTAAATTCTATTGCTTTAGTTAAGTAGTCAACAATTAATTCTACGCTTTCTCTTGGATATTTTTTGTCGTTAAGATTGACAAGATAGCATAAGTCTTCAATTAAAGCAAACATTGTCTTGCTGAATATACTGTCTCTTGCTTGACTTGGTGTTGAATTAGCATTTATTTTTCTTTTTATACGACGTTTTGTCCATCCAAAATTTATTAATCTGTTTTCTTCTTCATCAGAGTCAGATGGCGCTGCATATTTTATTGGATTACTTTCTAATTTTTTGGCTGCATTAAACATAACTGCAGTATGCACGATTGTTCTTAAGTCTTTTTTATAATTACCGCTATAGTTGTTGCTACCATCAGGTTGTATTTCTACAGATTTAGCGCTATTAGATTTTTTAAACATATGAAAGTAGGGTCTTTCAAGTGCAAAATTTGCCCCTCCAACGCTGCTTTTTTCAACGATATCTTTTAAAGACTTAACAGTAAGTGGATAAGCGTAATTTCCGTGAGGCGTATCATATGATACTTCAGGGCTTATTTCAAGTCTAGGTATTTTTTCGTCATACTTATCAACAAAAGAAATAAAACAATTGTTTCCTACGTTTTCAAGAACTTTTAATAAAGTTTCTTCATTGTTTAAATTAGTCATATTGTTTTGATAAGAAGCACCTATTTTATGTTGCAACTTTCCTGATATATCTTCTGCTGGAAAAGCAATTTTTGAAGATGCTTCAGACAAATAGTTTTTGATATAATTTTTTAATAGTAAGTTCATTTATATTTTCTCACGTTTATTATTAGATTTGTTCCGTTTTTATTAATTATTCGATGCCATGTTTCTTTGGGTATTTTAAAAATAGATTCTTTCTGCATTAACTGGGGTATCTCATTTTCTATTTGTAGATACCATCCGTCGCCTTCGACGACAAATACATCACGATCTTCTTCGTCCATGTGCCAATTTAATTCTTCTTCGATAAGAGTAGACATAAAATCACGCTGAATAAGTGTATACGTTTCTGTCTCTTCGATTATCTTTTCTCTAAATGGCAGCATAATCTTCCTTTAAAAGTTGTATACTTCTTTGAGAGAATTACCAAATATCTTTCTATGACTCAAGTCTAGTTGAGGGTCTAAATTATCGCTCGATTGATTAGACGTTAACGTTTGATTTTTTAATTTCTTGTCGTTAATATTTTTTTCAAGAGCAGCAACGGCTTTAGAAACGCCTCTTTTAGGAGACTTTTTGGCTCTACTAATAAAATATTCAAACCAAGCAATGTCGTCCATGTTGACAGCTTCTGATATTTTGATCTGGTCGTCAACTCTATCTAAGTAAGGCAGAGTATTATAGATGTAAGAAAATGCACCACTCTTTAACATACCACTATTACCCCATGTATTCGGAGGATTAGGATTGCCAGCAAGCTCTTCATTGAGATTTAAGACTATCATTTTCATTAATCCTGGTCTAACTACGTCGCAAAAAAGATCTACAATTTTTCTGTGTTTATATAAAAGTCTATAGACTCCTGGACTATATTCAAAGCCTTTAAACGATAATCCAGCACCCATACCACCTTTTTCAAGATCAGGACCAAGTAATTCAATAAAGACATCTGGATCAATGTGTTTGTAGTTAGCAATATTATTTTTGCTGTAATAATCTGACTTACCAAACTTGCGTGTGAAGGCAAACTGTTCCTCTTTAGTTAAATCAATATCATGACACATTATAATTGCCAAAAGAAATGATGTCTCTGTTTTTCCTAATACTCTAAAATTCATAGCAGTAACGTTTTTCATGGTCGAGCTGAATAGATTTTTGAACCAATCTTTTGATTGTCTATTAAGATAAGAGATATAAGGTATTTCTGTTTTAAATTCTTCAATTTTATTCTTGAGCTGTCTATTTGTTACTTGACCAAGATTTAGTTTTTCAATAAATATCTCAATATTGTTGCCTGCTTGTTCTATATCTTGAGACTCGAGCTTTTCAATTTGCAATGCTACAGGATGAGAGCTTCCTAACTTTCGTCTAATATATTCTATTGTGTTGACAAAGAAGCTTGTGTTTGGCTCGTTTTTTATTTTATCCATGTTTTTTAGAAAAGAACTGGCTATAAATTCATCTATTTTGTTAGAAAAATAATCGACGTCAGGCAGATCATCCATAGACAGCTGCCTTACGAAATCAAGCGCATAATCAGGATTAGATTTTGTTTTATTAAGACTATCGACTACACTTTCTAATAATTCATTTGCTACTTTAAAGTTTTGTGGGCTTACGTCTCTCCAGTAACTCTTTCCAACACGATGTAGATCATTTATTATACTACTCACTACTATATTTTTATTAGTTTCGTCTGCATTCGAATAATATTCTAATACTTTTTCAACATTACTCTCCAACATTACAATATGAGCACCAAATTCATAGCGTTTTTCTTCTATAAATCTTTTAATTTCAGGACTTACAGAATTTGTATCTAAATATGTATTGACTTTATAATTAAATGAACGGATCGCATATGATGCTGACCCTGTCTTAAAAGCTTTGTCACTTAAACACCTATTGATTGCGTTTGTCATGAAAAAGTCTGTAGGCATTAAGCTGTTATCATTATAAGCATCAAGAATCATGCTGAAAAAGAATACTCCTAAGTTTTTGTCTTTTCGTGTATAATGTTTAATTACTTCTTCGATTAATTCATTATATTTTTCGCCTGTCTTTACTACACTATTGTTATTAATAAAGTTTGAATTTTTAAAAGATTCTAAAAAGAACTCAAACATTTTATTGTCGATTGATGATTTAGCATTTTCGTAATATTTAAACAATGTATTAACTGCATCTTCTGGAGATTGTATTCTTTTATTAAAGCTTTTAAAAAAGTTTGTAATTTCTAAATAATCCATATCAAAAGGTAGACGATCTTCTTTTTTCATCGCAGACTTTTCAACTGGGTCTGTTGATTCTTCTGCAATTGCATTTATTGTTTCAAAATCTTGTTTTAGTTTTGCACGACCACCAAGAAAATCATCTAAGCTATCATACCAATCAACAATTTCAGGCCTGTCATTGTCTAATCTTCCTAGACCTATCAACTTAGAATCGTACTTAGGATAAAAAGAAGCACAAACAGGACCGTCTGTTTGACCAAATACAATTACACCATCGTATAAAGAAGTTATAATTTCTTTGGAAAACGATCGAATTAAAGCTAAACTTGCATCAGCAGTTCTACTACTTTTATAAATAGAACTACCCATTACAAGTTCTGGAATCTCAGAAAGCATTTTTCTAAATTTCTCAATACTTTCTTCACTCCTATCTTGTTTTTTGTAAATCTTAATAATTTGATCTTTGATTCTCCAATCTTCACCATGAACTTGTTTAGCTAAATCTTCAAATGTTATTAGAAAATTGCTTATATCTACTTCAAATACTAGACAAATATTACCGTAAGTACTAGCAATTCTTGGATTGAATTTGTAGCATGTATAAAGACCTTTACCATGATAGTCACCTCTACCTGCAGAGAAACCACTAGTATCTGTGTATGGATCTCTTATCATATCCATAATGACTTCTTCTTCTACATCATAAGCATCTCTTTTAGAAACTCTGTTGTTATCTTTTAGATTTTTTAATATTCTTGCAGCTCTAGAGTCGTCTTCACTTCGTTCTTGTTTTGGATGTTCAACTGTTGGATTATTAAGTTTGTCTTGAATGACTGGGTTGTACTGTCCCCATTTTTGATGTGAAGTTAAATGATAACATATTAATTTTCCATCTACAAAGTTAACTTTATTTGTATCTAGGTTAGATATCTTTGATTCTGTTAATAACCATCTTATACTATTTTTCATTAATTTACAAGCCCCTGTTATGATTTTGTCGTGTATATGTGTAATAAATATTGGTATTATTATATAAAATATAATAAAAGGTGTAATATTATGAATAGATTTGGATTTGGATATGGCATATGACTCTTGTCCAAAAACAATCAGACCAACTTGTCATCACTCAAACGGTAAGAAAGAGTTCGAAGATTCAACAGCAAGACCTGCAGCTCATTCAAACTATTATTACAAACCATTTGACAGCTGTGGTAAGTCTGTAGATGTTATGTTGGAATCTAAATGCAAAGAAAACGCACTAATAAAATACAGAAAAGATTTTTTATAAATATATTAATTTGGTCATACAATAATAGTAGACTAGAGGAATTATGAAAAGACTTAAAAACAAAGATTATAAAGAAGTAATAAGCTTCGATGATGTTATACTTGTACCACAATACTCAGATATCATATCTAGAAAAGAAATCGATACAAGCATCTATATAAATGAGTTAAATACAAATCTTGATATTCCAATAATTAGTAGTCCTATGTCGACAGTTACAGAATCATATATGTCTAATACAATGTCGTCTTTAGGCGGATTAGGTATTATACATAGATACAATACAATAGAATTTCAACGCAAACTAGTTTCGTTTATAACAAACACAAATACTAAATCTGCTGCGGTTGGAGTTACTGGTGACTTTAAAGAAAGACTTTCAGCTTTAGTTGAAGTCGGACTAAATTCTGTATGCGTTGACGTAGCTCACGGTGATCATATTCTCGTAGAAAAAGCAATTGAATATATTAGATCAACATACCCAGACTTATTTTTAATCGCAGGAAACGTTGCAACAGGAAGCGCTTACAATAGGCTTTCAAACTGGGGAGCACACGCTGTTAGAACTAGTGTAGGCAGCGGAAGTATTTGTACGACAAGAATTCAAACAGGACACGGAATACCAACACTTTCAGCTATTATTGATTGTTACAATATTAAAAAAGAGAGACTTGATGAAGGCAAGTACGCGCCATATATTATCGCTGACGGTGGCATTAAAAATTCAGGCGATATTGTTAAGTCATTATCTGCAGGCGCAGACTTAGTAATGCTTGGTTCGATGCTCAGTGGAACTAAAGAAACTCCTGGAAACATTGAAACTGATGACAATGGGATTAAGGTTAAAAGATATAATGGCATGGCTTCGAAAACTGCTCAGAAAAGCTGGAAAGGTTCTTATTCTTCTATAGAAGGAGTATCTTCTTTCGTTAAATATAAAGGAACAGTTTTAGAAGTTGTAAATGAAATAATGTCAAATGTAAGAAGTGGAATGTCTTATAGCGGAGCTAGAACTTTAGAAGAGTTAAAAGACGCAGCAGAAATGGTAATTCAAACTTCAGCTTCAAGTGCTGAAGGGAAACCACATATTTTTAATAGGGAATAAAATGCCAACTAAAATAGTATTGGGTCTCCAACACGGAGACGAAGGTAAAGGTAGAATTGTAGATGACTTAGTCCAGACTTGGGCTGATGTTGTAGTAAGATTTCAGGGCGGAGGAAATGCAGGACATACAGTATACGACGAAGACGGTAATAAATTTGTTACTCATATTCTTCCTGTGGGAGTATTAAACAATAAAAAGTTTAATTATATTGCAAAAGGATGTGTAGTAAATGTTGTAGATTTATATGAAGAAGTATTAAAGCTTAACGTTAGCGCATTACAATTATTAGTATCAGGACTATGTCCGATAATAGAGCCTGTTCATTTGATTAAAGATAAAATAAAGTATCAAGGAAAGTTAGGAACAACAGGGCGAGGAATAGGTCCAGCATACTCAGACTTTTACGCTAGAGACTCTATTCTTTTTAAAGACTTTATCAACAATCCTTATGAAACACTTGTAGAAATACAAGAAAAGTTTTTTAGTTATCAAACACATTTAGCTGAACTTGGTAATGATAATGTCGTTATTGAAGAAAACTTTGTTATATTTAACAAATGGATAGAAAAATATCACAAATCAGCAGAATTTTTAAAAGAATACTTATGCAATAATGAAAATTTAATTTCTGACTTATACAAAAACAATATTAATATATTGCTAGAAGGTGCGCAAGGAAGTGGTCTAAGTATTAATTCTAAAAACTATCCTGATGTAACTTCATCAACACCTTCTGTCGGCGAAGCTCTAAATTCAACAGGTTTAAACCACAAGCAAGTTGATGAAGTTATTGGTGTGATAAAATCTTACAAGACAAAAGTAGGAACAGGAGATTTCCCAAGTCAAATATTCAGCGAGGAAGCTAATATATTGGCTGAGATAGGTAATGAATATGGAGCAACTACTGGAAGACCTAGGAAATGCGGGTGGCTTGATTTAGACGAAGTTAATGAAGCAATAAGAATAAACGGCGTCGATCATTTATGTGTTATAAAAACTGATGTTATGACTCATATTAATAAACCCAAATACTACTGTGAAGGCGTTACAAACAAGCTAACTAAAATAAAGTCAGTTAGCTTAAATGACAAAGGGTTTGCAGAATTATTAGGAATAATAAAAGTCAAAACAGGCGTTAAAACAGTATCATACACAACAGGTCCTAAGAGAGGCGAGATTGTCTGGAAAGTCTAAGATAAAAATAGGCGAGCTGATAGAAGTCTATCTAAATAAAGAAATTATTGACAAAGAAGATATCGGGTATGGTGTTGTGTTAGGGTATGATGCTTATAGCGACGTTACTGGAGAATTAATTGCTGATTCTTATCAAGTATTATATGAAAATAGTATAATACAAATACCATATATTAAATCAAAAAAGAAAGATAACAATGATACCAAGGTATAAAGTAAAAGAAATACACGACATCTGGAAGACTGACAATAAACTTGAAACATGGCTGAAAGTAGAGATGGCTCACTTGGAGTCAATGTCAAGAAATATTACAGATAAAACTTTGACGCAAGATGAGTTTAATGTTATAAAGAGCAACATATCTATAGACAAAGATAGATGGAAAGAGATTGAAGAAGAAACAAGACACGATGTTCAAGCATTTGTCCAGATGTTAGAAGAATCTGTTCCTGACAATTGTGGCAGATGGATTCACTACGGACTAACATCATCAGATGTATTAGATACGTCGCTTGTTATTATGTGTAAACAGTCTTTAGACGAAGTAGAAAAATACTGTAGCTTGACTTTGTTTAATCTAAACAAACTTTTAAAAAGAGAAGAGGCTAAAAACAAAGTTTTATCTAGAACACATGGAAAAGCTGCAGAAGTTCAAGAGTATAGAGATGTATTTAAAAGATGGATATCAGGCTTAAGAAGAGGATATGACTCTATAAGATTAGCAAAGAGTTCATTGAAATACGGAAAACTATCAGGTCCTTCTGGGAATCATACAACTAACTCGTTAATGAACGAGACTAATGCGTTAAGATTATTAGACTTATATCCAATGACTTGTTCACAAATTATACCAAGAGATGTTTTTTTAGACTACTTTTATGGAATTTTAAAGATTGTTTTAGCTGTTGAAAAGATTGCTTACGATATAAGGATTTACAGCATTGATGGTGTTAATGAAATGTCTGAACCATTTAGAAAAGGACAGAAAGGATCTAGCTCAATGCCGCATAAGAAAAACCCAATCCTTACAGAGAATATTTGTGGTTTAACTAGATTATATAAAGCGTATATAAATACAGCGATAGAAAACTGTTTGACATTATTAGAAAGAGACATATCACATTCTGCGTCGGAAAGAATTATCTTTAAAGATGCAGCTCATATCGCGTGTTTTGTTCTTAATAGAATATCAACAGTTATTAAAGATCTAAACATAAATATAGATATATCTAGTCATAACGTTGAAATATTTAATCAAATGACAGATAGTCAAGAAGTTATGAATGAAAAAATCAAAAAAGGCTTTAGCAGAAAAGAAGCACACAATTCTTCACAAGAGTTAGCAGAAAGTAAAGATTTTTAGGTTGACAATGATATTTATAATGACTTTAACAAAGGTTTAATATGAATAATAGAAAATTAATAAGAGAGTTTATAAATAGAGCGAATCTTGATTTGTGCTTAATGTGTGGAGAAAAAAGCTGTAATTGTTTAAATGACTACTGTAAGGCTTGTCATTGTAATCCTTGCGATTGTAATGCTAATGATGTTAACCAAAGTGTAGTAAACTACAACAATGATTTAGATCCCAATGGAGATGGCAATATAACGCCAGAAGATCTATACTCACACTTTGATGCTAACAATAATGGACAAGTAACTACACAAGACTACGTTGACCATATACAATTTCATTGTGAGCATCCAGAATCTTTATCACATTATGAAAAAGCAAGAGAAACTTCATCACAAACTGTTCCATGCGTTGATTCTTATGACGCTTGTGGACAACACTTAATGGGTTCACCTGATGATATAGACAAATTCCTGAAGCCGCTTATGGATCAAACAGGATCATCATGCAGAGAATCAACAGCTAAGGCTTTTGTAGATGTACTACAGTCATTACTTAATTGTGGTGTATTAGGTTAAACAATAAGTGTAATTTTATTATAATTATTGTAATATAAAGGTAGGAAATATAATGATTAGATTAGGCGATAAAGTTTACTATTATCAAACAATGAATAGAGTAGGAACTGTTGTTGACATCATTACGGAGAGAAACAATCAACTAACAGTTGGTGGAACTTCTGAAGCTAGAGTCTATGTAAAGATAGAGTATGCTGAAGGGGATGTTATAACTTATAATCGGGGAGATATACAAAAAAGCTTTGATTAAATTATTATTAGCTTTGTCACTACAATATGGTTTATGCGGTGAAATTTACAAAAAACTTTCTGGTAATGAATCAACTGAAGAAAACAAAGCTGTTTGCACATTATTAATAGAAGATTCATTAAAACAAGATTTAGATGTAAGTGTAACATTAGCAACAGCCTGGGAAGAGTCAAGGTTCACGCAGCAATCAAAACCAACACGTTATAAATGTATTGGGCCATTACAAATAAAATACCAGTATTGGTGTCCAAATAGAAAAGGAAAGATAACAATTACTAAAGCAGACGGCGAAATTTACAATTGCGATCCGTACTATCATGGCGTAAGAGCATTAAAATATTATATAAACAGATTTAAGCCTCTAGAGAAAGCTTTATGTTACTATAACAATTCAAAAAAATGCAGTAAGAAAACAAAGTATATTTCTGGTTATGTTAAGAGAGTATTGAAATTTAGAAAAAAGATTAAGGTGCTTTTAAACAAAAAAAATATTCAACCATTTAATCAACACTCAAGTGTAATATTGTAATAACACAAAATATAATATTATATGGAGGAAACAAATGCTGCCTAAAACATATAAGAAATATTTTTATCAACTCACAGACTTCTTAAAAGAAAATCATAATGTAGAAGTTGTTCAAAAGCCGGGTGTTGATGATGCTTGGTACCCTATGTTAAATCTCATATACATAAATCAAAATCTTAAGTATCGTGAACGTCTTTTTTCTTTATTACACGAAGCGGGTCATTCTTTAATAGATAACGAAATAAGGCAGAGAAATGTTTTGTGTTTTAATAAAAATACTCCTCATAAAATTAGATCTAAGAAGAGTTTTGTTCACACACTTAACGAAGAAATTTTAGCTTGGAATTATGGAAAAGAAATATCAAGATGTTTAGGCTTTAAGATTGAGTATAATAAACTTGAAGACTACATGACTGACTGTATTATGTCTTATACAAGGATGGGACTTAAGTCTATATACGGTGATGAAATCAATGCAGATATTATTTGGACTTCATATGTGTAAACATTTTAAATTGTTATTATATTAAAGTAACAGGAGGTTAAAGTGTCACTTTCAAGAAAACAACTCAAAGAGATTAAAAATAAACTTCAAGAAAAAGATCAAAATGCTTTAAGCAAAATTAGAAATTCTAAAAGTCAGTCTGTACGACAAGTCAAGACAACAATAAAAAATGAAAGTTACCAGCAAAAAAAATCAGTTGTTCGTTGGAATTATAAAGTAAATGATCTTGTAAGGATAACTTATGGAGAAGAGAGTATCGGTTTGATTATTTCTAACTTTGAATATTTCTCTAAGAGAGTAGAGAAAAATTGTTTCTTTATTCTTGTTGATACTGCTGTCAAACAAATTGACGGAAGATATTTACGACAGTTATAACACTTAAGTGTAAAAAAGAAAATTTTAATTTTATAATACTAAGTAAAATAAATCACCCAAAAACTTTAAAAGGAATATTTTTAAAATGAAACTCAATGTAAAAAGAGATGATATTGTCTTTGGTACCAACATTCTTGATCTTAGAGTTCCTGATAAACTTCGAGAGCGTTATCCTTGTGGAATTGGGTATTTAGATTCTGCGTTTGGTGGCGAAGGATTTACTCCTTCAACAATGTCTTTGTTTACTGGAGAGCCAGGAGCTGGTAAAACAACATTAATGTTAGCACTAGCAAATGCTTTGACTTCACAAGGTTATACTTGTTTATTTAATACTGCAGAAGAAAGCTTATATCAAGTCAAGCTTACTTGTGAGAGGCTAGATCTTTCATCTGGGTTTATCGCAGGGCAAGAGTCATATGTTCCTAGGCTAATTAAACATTGTGATATCCTTCGAAAAAGATATCCTAACAAACCTTTCTTTCTAATTGTTGATTCATTACAAACATTAAATGACGGCAAGTATGGTGAGGAAAATACAAACAGCCAATCAGCTGTAAGATCTTTGCAGATATTAACTGATTACGCTAAAGAGCATTATATTAATGTTATTTGCATTGGTCAAGTTAACAAGAGCGGTAATATGGCTGGGTCCCAAAAGTTAAAGCATATGGTTGATGCTATGATACACTTGTCTATTGAAAGAAAAGATGAGGATTTCAAAGGGTTGAGAGTTCTTGAGACTGTTAAAAACAGATTTGGTGGCGCAGGTTGGACTTTCTTCTTAGATCTAAAAAAGGAAGGGTTTAATGAAGTTGCTAGAGTTGGAGTAAAGTAGAAATGATAAAGGCTTTATTAGCCTACGTAATGGGTTCTTCCCTTGTATTCTTTCAACACAATCTACAGTTTATAAACGACTATTTTAAAGACAAATCACATTTTCTTATTTTTACGTTAAGTATTCCTATTTCTTATTTGTATTTGTATTCATGGACATATTTTGTTAATGAAAACAACGGATCTGTTTGGTCAGCTAGATTTATATTTTTTGGTTTATCATATTTCGTATATCCAATTATGTCTTATGTATTCATGAATGAAACACCCTTTACAGTTAAAACTGCACTTTGTACATTATTAAGTGTGATGATATTGGTAGTGCAATACAAATTATAAACACACAAGTGTATTTAAGAAAAACAACATATTATAATATAAAGTAATCACAATAAATCAACATTAATAAAAGGACATTAATTTGAACATCAAAAGCTTTCTAAAAATTGTAAAAAATCTCCCTCCACATCATGCAGTTCTTATGCGAGCTAGTACTGGTGTTGGTAAATCTGCTCTAGTAAATGAAATTTCAAAAGAAATCAAGTTACCGCTAATTGATGTTCGTGCATCGATTATGTCTGAAGGTGATGTTCAAGGTTACCCAGATCTTGAAGGAATGAAAGAGAAGGGCATAATGACGTTTTGTATGCCGTCTTGGTTTATTAGAGCTTGTAATGAGCCAGTTGTTTTATTCTTGGACGAGTTTAATCGAGGATTACCTGCAGTACAACAATCTTTCTTTCAAATAGTATTGGATAGACAGTTAGGTAATGATGAAAACGGCAATCCATATAATATCCATCCTGGTACGAGAATCTTTGCTGCCATTAATCATGGTAATGAATATGATGTAAATGAAATGGATCCTGCGTTATTAAGACGTTTTTGGGCTATTGATCTTAAACCAACAAAAGCAGATTGGATTGATTGGGCAAAATCAAAGAAAGTTGATAACTTAATTATTGAGTTCTTGAAAACAAGATCTTCACATTTATTTGTTAATTTAGAAAAGGTTAAACCAGGAAACGTATTCCCAACTCCTGCTTCTTGGGCAAGATTTGATGAAGTGCTTAAGTTTAACAATATCGATTTATATGAGACAAAAGAAAAGTTTGATATATTCAATACGGCAATTGGATTTATAGGACAAGAAGCTGCTGTTGAATTTACTGATTTTGTTAAGAAATATGAAATTGTAGTAACGCCTGAAGAAATCCTTAAGAGTTTTAAAGCTTGCGAAGAAAAGTTAAAAGCTATGTCAAATGATAGGATTAATTCTCTTATTGAAAGATTAGGTGAGCACTCTGGTTCTAATGATTGGACAGTAACACAATCTAAAAACGCAGCAAAGTTAGGAAAAATGATTTCTGAAGAAATGCTTATACACTTTTGGTCTTGTGTTACTAAGGCTAAGAATATCAATAGCATTCAAAAGTTCCACAAAGAAATCGGACAATACGTTGTTGAAGTTGTTAACAGCAATAGAGACTTACTAAGTAAATAAGGATTAGTTATGTCGAAACAAAACAATAACAATAGTATGTTAGGTACAAAAAAAGTTAGTCAAAAAAAGATTGATAGCTTTGATTTAACTCATCATCTAGTAAACTTTCTATGGAGTGAACCTTTCTATAGCAGAATTTTAAGATCTTTAAACAAAGAAGAGACAACTACAATCCCAACAGCTGGTGTTACTTGTATAGACGGCGACATAACACTTTACTGGAACAGAGAGTTTATGGCTGGACTAAGTAAAAGTCAAGTTAACGGCTTACTTAAACACGAATGTTTACACTTAGTTTTTGGTCATACAACTGAAAGAAGGAGAGATCCTCATTTAATCTGGAATTACGGAACAGATCTTGCAATTAACTCAACTATTCCTTCACATGAATTGCCTAAAGGCGGTTTGATTCCAGGAGAAAAGTTATATCTTGACAACGACCAGAAATCAAATATGACTGATGACGAGCTTAAAAGATTTATGGGTTTATCAAATCTTATTGAAAGCTTCCCGAGAGATAAAACTTCTGAATATTATTTCAACAGATTAATGAGTGATCCAGATGTAAAAGAGTATCTTGAAGAAATGGAAAAAGGCTCTTCTGTTGGAATTGGGTTTGATGATCATGAAGGGTGGGATGAGATGTCAAACGAAGAAAAGGAATTAATTCAAGGTAAGATTAAGGAGTTAGTTAAGGACGCTGCAGAAGAAGCTGAATGTAGAAACTGGGGATCAGTATCACAACATACTCGAGCTGAAATATATAAAATGTTATCAAACAAAATCCAATGGCAATCTTTGTTAAAGAGATTTTGTGGTTACACTAAGAAAGATCAAAGAAACTCTTCAGTAAGAAAGCTACATAGAAAATACCCAGGGGTTCATCCTGGAGCTAAAAAGGTTTATCGACCAATGATTGCTGTATATATTGATGAGAGTGGTTCTGTTTCAAATAAAGAGTTAGCAGCATTCTATGCTGAACTGGATAATCTTTCTAGAAATACAGACTTTTATCTTTATAAGTTTGATCATTCAGTTGATGACAAAGGAGGGTTTCTTTGGAAGAAAAATAAACGTCCTAACATGCACAGATCATTAACAGGAGGAACATCGTTTAAAGCTGTATCTAATCATGCAATTAAGAACAAAAGAAAGTTTGATGGTTATATAGTTTTAACAGATGGGGGTGCTCCAAAACCCGGGCCTTCATTTAGAATGAAACGATGTTGGATATTAGCCAAGAATTGCAAGTTAGCTTTTGAAGCTGACAAATCTGATGTTACAATAAACATGTAAATTAATTTATAAAAGAGATAATTATGTTATATAATTTTAATACTGAGACATTTAAGTTTGTTAAAGAAAAAAACAAAGTTAAATTATATCATAAAGCCCAAAATAAGTGGACCCAAGGTTGGACTTATATTGGAAAGTACGAAAACACGCAAAAAGCAGAAGTTGCTGCAAAACAATACACAAATTAAAAAAGGATAAAAATTATGATGCGTTACAAGCTTACTATTGATCGTCATGGTCTTGGAGAATATGAAAAGAGCATTGTAAACTATGTCTTTGATTCTTCTTCACCGAAAGATGCATTAAAGAGAGTTCAAGCTGTATATGAAAGATGTGAGAAAACTAACAAAAGAATTCCGTATAACTCAAAGTTATTCCTGGAAGCTGTAGCCATTTCAGCAGGTGCTGATTTAGATAAAATCAAATAAAGCGCTGTTTATCATATGTTATATTACATTGGATTTATATTTATAGTTCTTTTTAATGTAGCAATATTTTACGATCAAACTCAGCACAATGAAGAGATATACAAGTCAAACTATAGTTTATTTCTTTTTGTGTTGAGCTTTTTTTGTATTTTAGAGATAATGTTTTTTACTTTAGTCTATGCTACAATAAAAGATTTTATAGGATTTGTATTATGATTACAGAAATCAATGAGTTTATAGAGAAAATGAATTCTTCAACGTCATCAAATGACAAAGTAGAAATTATAAGATTAGCAGAGAAAAACGTGTTAAGAGTTTTATATTATACATATAATACTTTTATGCAATATAATATAACGTCTAAAGTTCTAAATAAAAGAAAAGATCTATGTAACAAACATACAAAATTTAGCTCTATATTTGATCTGTTTGATTCTTTAAATCAAAGATTAATTACAGGACATAAAGCGATAGAAGAAACAAACGGGTTTATCTATTGTAATCCTACGTATGAAAAATTATTATGTCTAATGTTAGAAAGAAACTTAAAAGTTAGAGCATCAGTTAAGTTAATAAACAGAGCTGTGCCAAGTTTGATACCCACTTTTAACGTAGCACTAGCAAATAAATATGATGAGAAGACAAAAAAGAAAGTTAATCTCGAAAAAGATATCTGGTATGTATCGAGAAAGCTTGACGGTGTTCGTTGTCTTATTGTTGTTGATGACAAAGGTAAAGCTAAATCATTCTCTAGAGCAGGAAAACAATTTCATACGTTATCCTTAATAGAAGAAGAAATAAAAAGCTTAGGTGTTAAAAACATTGTCTACGACGGTGAAATGTGTATAGTTGATGAAAATGGTAACGAAGATTTTCAAACTGTAATGAAAGAGATAGGTCGTAAAGATCACACTATTCAAAAAGGTTTATATCAGATATTTGACTTCATCCCTTACGAAATGTTTAAAAGAGGAGACTCTTCCTCGGGCACTTTCTCGCAAAGAGTTTTTGCACTACAAAGTCTTATGTTAGGAGAAACTCTGAATTGTCTGGATTTCTTAGAACAAACTCCGATTTCAAATTTCGAAGAGCTTGATAAATTGACTGCAAAAGCGTCTGAAAAAGGCTGGGAAGGTTTAATGTTACGTAAGAACGATACTTATAAAGGTAAACGTTCGAATGACATCTTGAAAGTTAAAACATTTCATGACGCTGAGTATGATGTTAAAGACGTAGTTTTCGGTCCGTTTAGATATGTCAAAGAAGGTGTTGAAGTAGAAGAAGAAATGTTGAGCGCTGTAATGATAGAGCATAAAGGAAACACAGTTAGGGTTGGTAGTGGTTTTTCAATAGAACAACGACAAAAGTTTTTTAATAAGCCACAAGACATTATTGGTAAAGAAATAACAGTTCAATACTTCGAAGAATCTCAAAACCAGAATGGAGAAAACTCGTTAAGATTCCCGGTTATAAAGGTTATTCATGAAGATAAAAGAAAGTATTGATCTAGTAGGGAATCTATGCACTTTTAATAATATGTTAGTTTTAGTTATTTCAAAACATATTGGTAATAAAGAATCTTACTACGTTCTCTTCCCACAAGGAGGAATAGACACAGTCTCAAAAGAAAGTTTAAAAGTGATATGTTAATGATCAAGTGTGAATGGGATTATGTGTTTAAAAACTTCCCCCACCATCAGAAAGGATACGTTTTTATGACAAACTTAAAGACGAACATAAGTGTAGCTGATTGTGGTGTAGAAGATTATAAAGCTAAAGGATATGAGTTGGGTTATTGTAAACCTTATATACATTGTAGGACACAAAAAAAGTATAAAATCTATGTTAAATGATAATATATATATATAGTATATAATAATAATAAAAAGAGGGATATAAATGAAAATAACAGAAAGACGTTTGAGACAAATCATTAGAAGTGTTATAAAAGAATCGGGTGTTAGCCGTGATCTATCAGGTACTTACATGGGCCCAGATCCTGTTCAAGGTTTAGGCCCAGCTAACCCAGAAAACAATAAAGTGTATATAGATGACCGTATA
>Ga0209141_1000455_pt1 | contig 31072 bp, 30 predicted proteins | sample SaaInlLV_10m_DNA_2_FD_184676 | JGI IMG/M metagenome (GOLD analysis project Ga0209141, IMG submission 184676) | Marine microbial communities from expanding oxygen minimum zones in the Saanich Inlet - Saanich Inlet SI074_LV_150m_DNA (SPAdes) (version 2) | ecosystem: Environmental > Aquatic >... | reverse complement strand
ATTAATGTAACAATAGTTCAAAGAAATACTAGATTGATTCCAAGAGAAGAAGTAGAATCTTCACATTTACTCAGAAAAATTTTTAAGGAGAAGTGAATTAATGTACTTACAGATACAATAGTTGAAAAAGTAGATTGAAATATTATTATATTAAAAGATAAATCTACAAATGAAATAAGAGAAATTAAGTTTGATAAAGTATTGTCAGCTCTTTGAAGATGAGCAAATGTAAAAAATCTGTGATTAAAAAAAGTAAAAATAGATTTCCACGATAAATGAATAAAAGTAGATAAATATAATAGAACATCTATAAAAAATATTTTTGCTATTTGAGATTGTGTTTTATGAAATCCTATGTTTACACATTGGGCAAATAATGAATGAAGGGGAGTAGTTAGAAATATACTTTTTTCGTTTATAAAATCTTCAACTAGATCAGCAGTTTTACCAGCAACTCTTTATACAAATATTGAAGTATCAAGAGTGTGACAAACAGAAATAGAGTTATTTAAACACTATAATGAAGAAGATATAGTATCTAAAATTTTATATTTTGATGTAAATGACAGAAGTAAATTAACTGATAATAAGCTATGATTTGTAAAGATAAATTTTAAAAGAGTTTCTTGAAAAATACTTTGAGCAACTGTAGTATGTTCTAATGCAGGGGAGATATTACCTATATTAACCAGTGCAATGCAAAGTAATATTTCAGCTTACAAACTTTCAAAGCTTATATATTCATATCCAACAAAAGCAGAACTTATAAAAAAAGTAGCAGACAGTTTTGTTATATGAACGATTTCAAATCCAAAGTGAGAAGCAAAATATTTTTTGAAAGATAATATATTACAGATAATAACTTGAGCAATATGGTTAACTATTATATATTCATATTTTCATTATAAAAATTTACATAACCTTTCTAATTTAGAAGTTGCTCAAATGATATTTGATTTTATTTCTACATCATTTTGGGGACCTATACTATATATCTTTTTATATGCAATTAGGCCAATCGTATTTTTCCCAGCTACATTTATGACATTTATGTCTTGAACATTATTTTGAGTTTGGGGATGATTTTTATTTACTATGGTGGGAGAAAACCTAAGTGCAAATTTTGCTTATTATCTTGGTAGAATATTTGGAAAAAAACTTATTAAACCAGAATCAACTTGATTAATTGTAGATCTAAAAAATAAAGTAAGTGAAAATGCATTTATATCTATTTTAATGACTAGATTATTATTTTTTCCATTTGATTTAGTAAATTATGCTAGTTGAATATTGAGAGTTAAGTGGAGATGATTTTTCTTGTGAACTTTAATTTGAATCATTCCATGAGCTCTGGTATTTATTATAGCATGAGCTTCAGTAGAAAATGCCTGAACATTTGATTTTTCACAAATAAGTTTTGATTATAAAATGATAATTATATCTATATTAGTATTTATTTCATCTCTATGATTAGCAAAATACTTAAAGAAAAAGTGATTTTAATAAATTAATATTTTAAAAGATGGTTTTAATGTAAAATATTAATATAATTAAGGATAGTTTAAGATAGTTTTATATCATTAAACTATCTTTTTTTAACCTAAATATTATGAAAATACTTATAACAATAGTTTTAATATTAATAGCGCTTTGAAGCTTTATTTATTTTAATCAAGATAATAAAGAAATTTTAAAAACTAAAAATATAAACATGGAAAATTTAGAAAATGCATATTTTGCAGGAGGGTGTTTTTGGTGTATGGAGGGAATTTTTGAAGCTCAGGAATGAGTCGTTGAAGCTTTAGCATGATATATATGATGAACAGAAGAAACTGCTACTTACGAACAAGTTTCAACTTGAAATACTGAACATAGGGAATGAGTAAAAATTATTTATGATCCAAGTATTATAAGTTTTGAAATGTTAACTGAACTGTTTTGGACACAGATTGATCCTACTGATCCAGAATGACAATTTTCTGATAAATGATTCCAATATACTACAGCTATGTATTATAAAAATGATATAGAAAAAAATATTTTAGAAAAATCTAAACAATCATTAGAGTCATCATGAAAATTTGATAAAGCTATTGCTACAAAAATACTGGCTTTTCCTAACTTTTTTGAGGCAGAAGAATATCATCAAGATTATTATAAAAAATCTAGTCTGAGATATAAAACATATAAAAAATGATCATGAAGATGAGATTTTATAGATGACTATTGGAGTGAAAGAATTGAAGAATTAAAATCAAGTAATTCAGGATCTGAATCAGATACAGAATTAAAATCTAGACTGACACCATTGCAGTATAAAGTAACTCAAAAATCAGGAACTGAACCACCTTTTGATAATAAATATTGGGATAATAAAGCAGAATGAATATATGTTGATATAGTAGATTGAATTCCACTTTTTTCTTCTAACGATAAATTCGTCTCAGGTACGGGATGGCCAAGTTTTACAAAACCAATTGATAAGAATCTTGTACAAGAAGAAGTAGATAAATGATTTTTTATGACTAGAACTGAAGTAAGAACGGTTAATTCTCATCTATGACATATATTTGAAGATGGACCATCAGATAAATGATGATTAAGGTACTGTGTTAATTCAGCTTCTCTAAATTTTATCCCAAAAGAGGAGTTAAAATGAACACAATATGAAAAATACTTAGAATTATTTGAATAAAATTAAGAATAGTTTAAGATAAATTGTTATACTATGAACATATTTACATATTAACTTAAATATTATGGCATTATTATTAGTTTCATTTTTTGCATGAGTATTGACAATATTAGCACCATGTGTATTACCGCTCTTACCAGTAATACTTGGAGCATCTGTCGAAGACTCAAAAGATAAATGGAGACCTTATATTATTATAGCAGCACTATCGGTTTCTATAATTATATTTTCTCTTTTACTTAAAGCTACTACACTTTTTATATGAGTAGACCCAATTGTTTGGAAACTTTTTAGTTGAGTTATACTTATACTTTTTTGAGTAATTACTATTTTTCCAAATATATGGAAAAATCTTTCTACAAAGCTGGGTTTTATGTCTAAATCTAATCATAGTTTGGGTGAATCCTCTCAAAAAAAATGAATAACTTGAAGTATATTAGTAGGTATGTCTTTGTGACCCGTATTTTCTAGTTGTAGTCCTACTTATGCAGTAATATTAGCTGTTATATTACCAGTAAGTTTTTTGACATGATTAATTAACTTATTTGCTTATGTACTTTGATTATGATTTGTTTTATTGTTAATAGCACTTTTATGACAACAATTTATTAAAAAAATGAAATGGGCTAGTTCTCCAAATGGTATATTTAAAAAAATATTATGAATAATTATATTACTTGTGTGAATAGCTATTATATCTTGATTTGATAAAAAAATTGAAACAAAAATATTAGATAGTTGATATTTTGATATAACACAAATAGAACAACAAATACTTGATAAGGTTCAGATAGAAGAAGAAATAAGTGAGCAACAATTATTCAGATTTTGACTTGAAACAGATACAAGCAAGATAAGTATAGATTTTAATTGAATTCTTAGTGGATGACCTGGTAAAGATGGAATACCATCGATTAACAATCCTAAGTTTGTAGATATAGATGAAGCAAAAAAAGAAATGGATTTTCTAACAGATAATTCTAGATGAATTTCTGTAGAAGTAGGATGAGAGGCTAAATTTTATCCATATGAAATACTTGTTTGGCATGAAATAGTAAATGATACAATTTGAAATAAAAAGGTTTCAGTTACATTTTGTCCATTATGTTGAAGTGCCGTTGTATACAATAGAGAAATTGATTGAGTAGAACTAGAATTTTGAGTTTCATGATTGTTATTTGATTCTAATTTATTGATGTATGATAATAAAACAGAAAGCCTATGGTCTCAAAGTCTTTGAGAATCAGTAGTTTGATCATATTTATGAACTCAGTTGCTATATGAAAAATCAAATTTAATGACATTGGAAGAATTCAAAAATAATTTTCCGAAATGATCTGTTTTAAGTGATGATACTTGATTTTCTAGGTCTTATTGATATGTTCCTTATTGAGATTATGATGAATCAGATGATTTATATTTTCCAGTAGCAAATGTGGATTTCAGATTTAATAAAAAAGAATTATTTTATATAGTTAATGATGGAGATGAGAGTATAGCCTTTTTATTAAAAGATTTAAGAGAGGAATGAACATGAGAGATAAAAATTTGATCTGATATTTATAAAGCTACTTATAATAAATGAATTATAGATGTGAAAAAAGGACCAGAAATATTAAATTGATATTATGAAATGTGGTTTTCTTGGGTAAATCATAATGTTGAAAATAAAAATGTATGGTCAATTAATGAAAATTAATATGATAATATATAGCATTATTTAAAAAATAGATTATAATATATTTTACTATTAACATTTAGAATAAATGAAAAAAACAATACATAATAAATGTGATCAAATAAGTGAAATGGTAGAATGACTTTTCCATGTAATCCCTTTTAAACAATTAAGGCATACAGAAAATGTTGATTTTGAAGTGATGTCATTTTTTGAAGAATTTAATGGAGTAGACATAGTTAAGCATGAGTCATGAGCAAGATCGCCATGATCAATTGATTGAGAATGAGATTACTGGTATATGCACCCTCATCAAGAGGATAATTTAATAACTCTTAACGGGAATAGACATGTAGAATTATACACTAAAGAACATTGAAAAATTGAAAAATTTGAAATATCTTATGAGTGAATAAAGAGAAACTGAAAGACTATTTTAGATTGACCATGAATTCTTGGTTGGCCTGTAAATGTATTTCATAGAAATTATTCTCCAGAATGATCTATAAGTATGAATTTTGCAGTTAGATCTGATGATTTTGATATAGATACAGAATTTAATATTTATGATTTAAATTCAGAAACTTGAGAATATAGTGTTGCTAGAGAAGGAAAATTAGACCAACCAAAATAAAAACTGTACTTTTATTCGAACCCATCCTTGAATTCCTTCCCTTGAAAAAGGAAGGATGCTACAAAAATTTCTCCCTTTTCCAAAGGGAGCACCCGTAAGGGGGAGGGATTAGAATCTAAGTACACAATTAAAAATATTACATAATAAAATAAACATGACAGATAATATAAAAGAAAGATTAAATCCATTTTTAAATGCTAGAAAACAATTAAGACAAGCATGTGATTTATATGGAAATTGTAGAGATGATGTAAATCAATATGAATTACTTTCTCATCCAAAGAGAATAATAGAAGTAAATATTCCAGTTAGAATGGATGATTGAATAGTTAAAACTTTTACTTGATTTAGATCTCAGCATAATGATGCAAGATGACCTTTTAAATGATGAATAAGATTTCATCAAGATGTTGATAGGGAAGAAGTAAAAGCTCTTTCTATGTGGATGACTTTTAAATGTGCTGTAGTTGATATTCCGTTAGGATGATGAAAATGATGAGTAATAGTTAATCCAAAAGAATTATCAGTATGAGAGTTAGAAAGACTTTCTAGGTGATATGTTAGAGCCTTGTATAAATATTTAGGGCCTGATCAAGATGTGCCAGCTCCAGATGTGAATACTACTCCTCAAATTATGTCATGGATGATGGATGAATTTTCGGAATTAGCTTGAAAATATTCTCCTGGTAGTTTCACTTGAAAACCATTAACTTCTGGTTGATCAAAAGGTAGATGAGCATCAACAGCACAGTGATGAGTTTATGTATTAGAAGAAATACTTAAGGAAAAAAATATTGAACTTAAATGAAAAAAAATAATTATTCAATGAGCATGAAATGCTTGATTAACTATGGCAAAACTACTTTGTGATAAATGAGCTATATTAGTTTGAATATCAGACTCTAAATGATGAATATATAATACAAAATGATTATTTGTAGATAAAATTCAAGATTTAAAATCAGTTAGAAAATCTGTAACTGAATATATGGATGCTGAGCAATTAACTAATCAAGCTATATTAGAAAAAGAATGCGATATACTTATTCCTGCTGCTTTGGAAAATCAAATTACAGAAGAAAATGCTGATAATATTTTAGCTACTGTTATATTAGAATTAGCAAATTGACCTATTACTCCAGTAGCAGATGAAATATTATATAAAAAAGATATTACTGTTATTCCAGATATTTTAGCTAATGCATGATGAGTAATGGTTTCATATTTTGAACAAGTTCAAAATAATACAAACTTTTATTGGGATGAGGATGAAATTGATTCAAAATTACATGATAAAATTACACTTGCTGCACTTAATGTGTATAAAGAATCAGAAAAAACTAAAACACATCTTAGAAATGCCGCATATATTGTAGCTATGGAGAGGGTTCTTGATGCTATGAAAGACAGATGAGAATTTTAACAATAAGAGAATACAAAAAAAATTGTATTCTTTTTATTTTTGTGTTAAGATATAATTAATTATTTTTAAAAATTTTTATTATGAAAAAGATTATATTTTTGCTTCTTAGTTCTATTTTATTTAGTACTGCATATTGACTTAGTACATGAAGAACTTGTGAAACAATATATTCAACTATAAATTGAGTGAAATATTTTTCTAGTTTGCATTGTACAGAAAATATTAAATTATCATGAGTAGTAGCAGATGAACCATCATTGAGAGATGTATCTTCTAGAAAGATAAATGATTTCATCATAGCAAATAATAATGTAATAGTTAATCATTTAGAATGATCAGGTTCTTGCGATGATTTAAGTGACGTAACTGAAATAAAGGCATTTGAAACTATTATTTATTCTAATAATGATATAAGTTTTACAACTACTTCTTCTAGTATTGAAACTTTAGCTGAATCAATAGAAGAGTTAAAAGAGGATTATAATTCTCTTGATTTGTATTCGACTGTATATTCTAGTACTCAGTCTAAATATCCTATATCATCAGTAGATTTTTTGAGAAATGCTACTCGTGAAGCATACTTTGATAAACAATTAGAAATAAAAGATAGTATATTAGATAAACAAAAGGAAAAGTTAACTCTATTATACAAATTAACAGAATCACAAAAATTTATTGAAACATTTTATGATAGATTAGATAGAGTATGTCAATGATATGATATCAAAGGTGTATCAGAAGAGGAAGAAGAAGAAAATGAAGAAGAGAAAGAAGATTTAATTCTAGAATATAAAAAAGAATTTAATACTAAACTTTGAGATAAACTTGATAGTATGCCAAGACAAACTCTACAGCAATTATCTGTAAAATTACTAGATTATGCAGCTAATTCTCCAGTTTTTAAAAGATTTTCAGAGGCTCAAAGAGAAATAGTTAGATTAAAAATTTCAGGATTAAAAGCAGCAATAGATGAAAGATTAGATTAGTTTTAGATAGATTATTAATAATTATGATAAAAGAAAAAATACAACATTTAGAAAAAATTTCTGATTATTCAATTGATTTAATGAAAGAAATTTTATCAGATATAGCTAAATTATCACAATACTCTTGACAACAAGCTCACAATAAATTGGATTCTATAAACAAAAAAATAGATTTAGCTAGAAGTGAGTGAGTAAATGTTGATGAACTTGATAAACAGGTATTAGATTTCAGAGTTATTATATTTAATAGAGATATAACTAATAAAATAGAAGAAATAGAATCACATTCTAATCGTCATTCATTTGATATTAGTAGAATAGAAAGTGAATATCAGGAATTTAAAAAAGAAAAAAATATAGATCATAGTTTATTGGAAACAGAAATGAAAAAACTATCTAATGAATTAGCTAGAGCAAATCTCAAGTATATGATAAGAGATATAACTGAATGAGGATGAACTTCTACATATTCTATTGATCATGTTGCACATAAGTTGGAAATATTAAAAGAAGAATGAATTTATGTAGATGATATTGAGGAAATGTTGTTTGGATAATGATTAAAAACAAAAATAAAAATAAAATTAAGAATAATATATGAAATCAACTGCTAGTCATAAATTAGAATTGAGTCATAGTCTATGAAATGAGACTGATAAACTAAATGAGTATAAGAACTTTTTGCTTAATAAATTACCTATAATCATAAACGCAAATAGTATTTATGTTTATGGGGCTAATGAAGATTTAATATTTTCTGGAAGTTTAGAGCTTTTTGTAGATAGTGTAAAATTATGAAAGATAAAAGTCGATGAAATTTATTGAATCTCGTCTAATGATGGTCATGATATTGTCACATCAGATGATAATACGCTTATTGATATATCTATAAGAGAGAGATTAGTTAAAGATATAATCGAACATATAGATGATAGAAAAGAATTAGAACATTCTAATAAAATAAATACTTTAAAGCAACAATATATAGAATTACAAATTAAATATCCATCATTAGAAACAGTATCACAATTAACAAATATATGATTTTATCCCTTTAAAACTGATTCTACGAAATGAAAATTTGATTTAGTATCATGAAGAGTATGAAACCATTATGATGCTTATTGAATAGATTGAGAGTGACAATTAGATGAATTAATTAATATATTGGAGAATTGACTTAATAATATAAGTAGAGTAAAATTTAAACCATTTTTAGTTGATAATATCCCAAATAATTGAAAAGCAGTAAATAAAGAATGATTAGCTGTTATAGTAAGTAAGTATGATAAATTATTATATATAGATTGAATAAATCATGTATTTATAAATGATGTTTTTATGGATTTACTAGAAGCCCTTAAGGAAGCATTTCCTATCTATAGTTTTCATTTACTTAGTGAACAAAGTGAAATATTATAAAAAAAGCTTAAACTAATTAGTTTAAGCTTTTTTATATATCAGTATAATCAGTGTTATCTCATCTGTCTATACTATATCATTTAAATATATTTGTAATTACATTTGTAATAATTTTATTTGATTTTATTACTTTTACATAATCAGGTAATCACTCTTTATTTATTGAATCACTTATATATATGTTTTTTATTATTCCATTAGATTTATCAATGACTTCTTGCAATTTAGAATAAGCGTTTTTATTAAACATTCAATGAGTAATTACTAAATTAATACTCTTTGGATTTTTTTCTAACATTTTTTCTAGTAGAGTTACCATAGTTCATCAAGTATCTAACATATCATCATGAATTAAAACGTCTTTTCATTCAATATCTCAATAAACACTCATTTCACTAACTTCATTATCAGAAGAATAGTCTCTTGATTTTACAACAGTTATATGTTTAAGTTTTAGTTCTTTTGATATTTCCTCTATAGTTTTCATTCATCACACATCAGCAGGAGATAATACTAGATTATCACTACTTTTTCATAAATCATTTATAGCTTCCTCTATTAGCCATCATGTATATAAATTTATAAATTGTGTACCACTAAAGGCACTTTTAGATGCAGAATTATGAAGGTTAGTTGTTATACAATATCAAGTATTTCATGTTAAATCAGCTATAATTTTTCCTAAAATATTAATAGAAATTGGTTGTCTTTTATTAGGTGTTGTTTTATCTTGTCTAGCATATGCCATACATGACATTACTAAATTTGTAGTTTGAGCTCAATGATCCTTAATAGCTTCTAGAGTTAATAAATCATGTATTAATTTATCATTAAAACTCATATTAGCTGAATCAGTATTTAAAAGCAATTTTTCTAATTCACTTTTAAGATTAACATTATTTATGTCATCGTTTGAAAATAATTCATTAAGTTTTCTCTTTAAGTCAGTATTTTTAGATCTTGCATCTCAGTTTGGATCAGAAAATAGATAAACGTGTTTTCATCTTACTGACTGATCTATAGTTACTTCTGCTTCTCAACTAGCAAATTTTCAATATTCAACACTTCAAGTTGTAACATTATATTTTGTGGAAGGATGTCAGTTCTTATTAATAGAATGTAAATCAAGTAAACCTTGAATTAAATCTCTAACTTCTTCAACAATATGAATTGTATCAGGTGTTCAAATTAAATGTAATCAAAATGTTTTAGCATTTTCTCATCTAACAAACTTAGCTAACTGAGTATCTATTCTTTTCATAGATTATATTTATATTATTAAGTAAATTTATTTATAGTAAAATATAAATAATTGTCAAATTTAGATTTTATTATTTACATTAATAATTGACAACATATATAATTTTTATATAACTTATTAAATTATTAAATAAAAATATATTTATGCAAGATTGAGATAAACTAAAAAATACAGTAGATATTCCTACAATTATAGATGCGGTTGAACAATGAGATTTATCCTTAGTAGAATTGGTGGATTCTATTATAGAAAAAGTAGGAAATATAAAAATATGAGAACTTAAAAATAGGCCATTCATTTTAAAACATTTACTTAAAACTCAATCAGAAAATGAAGTAGAAAGACAGAGAATTACAGATATATCACAATATTTACTTGTTAAAAAAGAATTACAAGATTCAGAAGAAATTATAAATAAATATAAGGAAACAGATTATATAAAATTTGAGGGTGAAATATATGAAATATTTGATACTAAATGAACTACTAAAATCACATATAATGCATTAGATAATACTTTTTCAGTTTTTTATTATGATTGAGATGAGCTAAAACCATTATTATTAGGTTTGGAAAATATTAATAAAACTAATATAAAAGATTGGTGGAAAGTTGATGAAAAAACAGAAGAAGCAAGATGATTAGGTAGTATGTTATGAAAAAAATCTACTTATACTACAGGATGATACTATTATCTTTGAGAAGATTGAAAAACTAAATACTTAGAATGATGAACACATTTTTCTGAATTACAAGAGCATTGAAATATTGTATATTTTTTGTGAAACATGAATTATGCAAGTAATGATATAATAATTGCTTGTAGAGAGAAGATTGATACTCTTCCAGCATGAGATATTAGAGAAATTACTTTAGATAATTGAAGGCATTTTTTATTGCTTAGCTATTCATATGGTTCTGAAAATCAGGTTCAGTCTTTATATGATGCTGATAATATGGAATTATTACTTGATAAAGTATGCTCTATTACAATTATTATATATGAAAATAAAATATATTATGAAGAAGAAGAAGAAAGATACTATCCATTAGCACAAAATTTATGGGGACCAAAAAAAGTAGAAGAAGAACTAGATATTAGTATAAAAATGAATTCTTAATTTTAAGAATTCTTTTTTTAAGTTTTATTTTAGTAATTTTTGAATACAATAGGGCAAATTTAAATATTAATTAATAATAAATGAGTTCTGTAAAAGAGACTGTAATAAGTTTTAAAAATGTAGATTTTAATTATGATATTAGAAAACCTATATTAGATGAGGTTAGTTTTAATGTTAGAAAATGATCAAAAATAACTATTATGTGACAAAATGGTGCATGAAAATCAACTATTTTCAAACTTATAAATGGTGGATTAGAAAAAAAATGATGAGTAATTAATGTGGACCAAAAACTAACTATTGCAACATGATATCAAGTAGTATTAGTAGAGGATAAAGAGTTATCAGTTTCAGAATTTTTCAGAAAATATTTTCCTGATGATGATGTATTTAATATAGATAAGCAAATAGCAGATATATTAAATGTAGTTAATCTAAAGGTAAAAGATTATTCAAAACAAATAAATGCATTTTCATGAGGTCAACAAGCTAGATTATTACTTGCTGCTGCTTTAATACAAAATCCAGATATTTTATTACTTGATGAACCAACTAATAATTTGGATACTGATTGAATATGGCATTTAACAGAATTTTTGCAAAACTACAAAAATACAGTTTTAGTTATTTCTCATGATGCAGAATTTTTGAATAGTTTTACAGATGGAGTATTATATCTTGATGTGCATACAAAATGAGTAGAACAATTTGTATGAGATTATCATAGTGTTGTTGAGCAAATTCAGGCAAAAATAGAAAAAGAAAATATGGCTAATGCTAGACTCCAAAAAGAAGCAAATGCAAAAAAAGATCAAGCAGAAAAATTTGCACATAAATGAGGTAAACTTAGACTTGTGGCAAAAAAAATGAGAGAAGCTGCAGCAGAAATGCAAGATGATATGGTTGATACTAGAAAAGAAGATAAAACTATAAGAGATTTTAAAATACCACTTCAGGAAGATATAGGTTGAGTGTTACTTGATATTCATTCAGTTCATATTATACAAGATGAAGAAGTCACAGAAAGAGATGTAGAAGTACAAATCAGAAAAGACGATCATTTACAGTTAGCGTGACCAAATGGTATTTGAAAATCTACTTTACTTGAAAAAATTGTTAGCTGAGACGAAACATGATGTACATTAACTCCTTGAGTAAAAATAGGGTACTATAGACAAGATTTTTCAAATCTAGATTTCGATGAACTGGTTTATGATTGTTTAAAAATAGCAGCTTGAGAAGAAATGTGAGAACAAGAACTTAGATCAACAGCGGCATGATTTCTTATTACTTGAGATATTATGAAAACTAGAATCTGAGATTTATCAGAATGACAAAAATGATTAGTTGCATTTTGTAGACTAGTATTTTTAAAACCATGAATATTAATATTGGATGAACCTACAAATCATATAAATTTTAGACATATCCCAGTTATTGCAAAAGCACTTGATGAATTTGAGTGATGAATGATACTTGTTTCCCATGTAAATGAATTTGTATGGCAAATAAGAATGGATCAATATTTGGATTTATAGTATTAAAAAAGACTTTACATATATGTAAAGTCTTTTTTAATTATTTCTTTTGTTTATAACTAATAATGAATATTATTTAATTGCATTTATTTTAAAATAATAATATATGAACAAACAAAAACACGCCTTTACATTAGTAGAACTAATAGTAGTAATTACAATATTAGCAATACTATGAACAATAGCCTTTATATCATTACAATGATATAGTAGAGATTCAAGAGATAGTGTTAGAATAAGTGACATGGCTAGTATAAAAACTACACTAGAATTATTTCATTTGTGAGCAGGGAAATATCCACTTACAACAGATGGTACACCTGTATTATATTCATGAACAGAAGCCTGGACACAGGGTAGTTTTTGAGAATCTACGGTTTCAAATATAGATAAGTTTGATAAAATTCCAACAGATCCCTTAATGGATAGACAATATGTATATTCAGTTACAGAAAAGAGACAAGAATATGAGATAGCTTGAATAGTAGAATGAGATACAATATGATTAGATTCTACACTAATAAATGAATCTTTAGCTTGAAATAAAGTTACAAAAACAAAAATTACATGAAACTATAATGGAAAATTTTTAAAGATATCAACCGGAGGAATAGATTATGTATTAAATATACCAAGTATAATAACAAGTACATGAGGAACACTAGATTATATACTAGCAAATAATTGATTGGCATATAACTGATATAGTAATCTACCGTTACAATATGACTGATCAGCGTATACTACAATGTGAGAATCACCAGAAATTAGACTAGTAAATGCTCCAAATATAGTAGCATATAGTGGTTCATTTGAAGATTTAAGAAATGTAGATCAAGTTTGAATTGATGCTAGAAACACATTAATTACAAATGCACAAACAGCATATACTTGAACAACACTAGTATGAATTAATGAAATTAATGAATTATTAACAGTAAACCCTATAGATTCTTGAGCAGTAGAATTTTTATGAAGGGTAGTAACAAATAATGATTTATCATTAGATATAGATATTGTTACAGTTGAACCATTCATACCTTCTTTGACAGTTGATGAATGTACATTTAAGTGAGAAATTATTTATTGAACTGAGGATTGATTAGCTGATTGAACTGATCCACTTACTTGTGATGATGATATAATAATATGTAAATCAGTTCCATGAACATGATATATAGTAAAAGCCTGTAATGAATGAGCAACTACAGTATTTACAAATCAAACTTTTCCTGATAATGATATTAGTTGAGATGCCTTAACAGATGCTCGTACTTTAGCTGTAAATGAATGGGCTTGATGATTATATCAATGGTGAAATAACGCCGAATTATCAATGGCTTTAACTGATGGAACTCAAATATGAGTTACAACAGATGATAGTACTTATAATGAACCTACATTTTTTATAAATGGAAATGGAGATTGGGCTAGTCCAGCTAATGATAATTTATGGTGAGATATTACAAATACTAGTATAGCTAGAAGATGACCTTGTGAAAGTTGATATCATGTGCCGAGTCAAGAAGAATGGTATTATATAATAGATCAGAAATGGAGATCATTAAATCTTTGAACTAGTATGATGAGTGATTTAAAAATGCCAATGGGTGGTAGTCGTGATTATAATACAGCTGATATGTGACTTCAAGGTACAAGAGCTTGATATTGGACTTCAAGGCGTAATTGAACTACTGCTTATTATATCAGAATTGAACCTTCTATTATATTCACCGCTATTGGTGATCAGCGTCCAGAATGATATTCTGTTAGATGTATGAAAGATTAAATTAAAAAAAGAACTATAATTATTATAGTTCTTTTTTTTAATAAGGAGATATACCATTTGCATCACAAGTTTCAGGGCTATCTATACATTTATTTAATGCGTGAGTTCTACTTGCTCTTTTTGATGCAAATTTAATTACTACATTAAAAGTTTCATCTGATATTGTAGATATAGTACTTCAGAATACGGGAACATATCAGGTAACATTTTTTAGTCATTCATCTAGAAGTATTGCTCATTTCAAAACTCTTGCCTGTCAGGCATCTATTTTATCATTTTTTAACATACCATCAACTTGGTCCATTCTAGTATAAATTCACTCTATTTCTTCTTTTACTTTCTTTATTTTTTCTAATTTTTCATTTATAAAATTGTATGAATCAGAGGCTTTGTCATATGCTCATTTAATTCATTCTAAACTCTTTATTCTTCTCTCTAATTCTTTTGTATTATCTAGCATTTTTACCCTGCTCCATCATTCATCTAAAACTGCATCTTTTGCTTCATCTGTTTTTGAATTTACATATCAAACCATAGAAGATTTCATATCATCAAGCATTTTATTAGCATTAACATCAAGTCTTTTCATAGTTTGAGTATCTGTTGCTATATCTTCCATTTTTTGTGTCCATTCTTCTACTGATTTATCTTGATTCTCTTTTCTATAATCATTAAATTGTTTTGCTACTTCTACTTTTATATCATCATTATTTTTTTCATCACTATTATAATCTATATCCTCAAATATTTTATCTTTGATTTTTACAAATTCTTCATTTTTCTTTTTTTGTTCTTCAGCATCTAAGCTACCAGAAGAAGAATCTAGACTTCCAGATGAAACCTCTTCAACTTTTGATTCACAAAATTCCTGAGAGTATCATCATGGAACTCATTCAGCTCATTCACAATATTCGTCATCATTGTTTCACATAGCTATCATCATATGACATTTATCTCTAGGTGGTCAATATTCTATTTCATCACATAATTCTGGATCATTATTAGCTAATGCAGCTTTCTGAAAACAATGATCACTATCTTCTACATTATTACATCAAGTAAGCATAACTGATCATGTTACACTACATCATTCCATACATCATCATAGAAAAAATAACATAAATACCACCAAAATATTATTTGGCACTTTAGGTATTTTTGTAAATACAGTTTTTATCATATAAACTATAGATATAATTAACATAATTAGTGATGAATAGAGTAGTGGTTTTCATATAAACAATGTGATTCAAACTGCTATAGGTATAATTTGAGGCTCGAAATACATAAACCAAATTCAAAGACTAAAGAATATTAAGTTAATTAATAATACTATTATTGCTATTGTAGTCTGATATTTTGCAAGAGTAAATATTTTTGTTATAAGTAATATTATAGCTGCCAATAATATGTACAATATCAAAAAGATTCATCAAAAATAAGCTCAATATGATACTAATATATCTTTTGTTTGAGATGCTGAAGATATTACATATTGATATATAGCTAATGATTCTACAGTATTATCAAATAAAACTATATTATTTTTTTTGAGATAGAGGAAGAAAATAGAGAATAGTAATCAAAATATGATGGAACTTATAAATAAGAATTTTTTACTAGAAGTTTCAATTTTATCCATAATTAAAAAAATTAGATAATAAAATTTATACACTATGTAGGCAACTTTTAATTATAGATTATTTTTTAAAAAATACAATATTTTTATTGTTACTTGACTACAACTGTATTTCTAATTATTTTTTCATCAAATAATATTTTTCAATTTTTAACCTGTTTCAAATATTTATTATCAAAATCTTTTGCACTATAAAATTTATCCAAATTATATATTCAGGCTATATTAGATTTATCATTTTTAGCCGATGATAGGTGAGAGTAGTATTCTCAAAAAGTATTTATTAAAGCCGTATGTATTTTATTATATTTTTTACTTTCTAAATCATAATTAGAAAAATTTATAGATATAGTTCAATTATTAATTAAAACATTTTTTAATTTTTCAGAAAAATTTTTATCCTGAAAATATTCTGGAATTTCTCAGTTTGATCAATAAACATCAATTAATATTAAATCGTATTTTTCTTTTTTGATTATTAATTTCTCTATTGCAATATTAGCATCTGAAATATATATATCATTAGTTTCAACTAATAATTCTTTCTTTGCAATATCAACCATTGTTTTATCAATATCTATTCAGGTAATATTTATATTTTGTATATGATCTTCAAGATATTTTGCAAAAGCTCATCATCAAAATCAGATTATTAAAACCTTCTCAGGTATTTGTTTTATAAATCATCAAAGTAAGCATTTATTTATATAAGTACTCTCTGTATTTTTTTCTTTTATATCATACCAACTATAAATTACCTCTCTATTTTTTGAGTCATTAATTATAACAAGTATTTCTCAGTCTATATTTTCCACTTCTATAGGCTTTGAATAAAATTTTGAATTGTAATAGTTTGTCATTTTTTGTCTTTTAGTTATTTAACATATTGTAATAATTTTTATAGAATTAGAAAATATTTTAAATATATGTAAAGTTATATTTTAAATTCATATTGTTATTGGGATTAATATACATATATTATAACTACATATATTTTAATAAATATTATATGAATAAACAAAAAAAAGCATTTACATTAGTAGAGCTAATAGTAGTAATTACAATATTGGCTATTTTATGAACAATAGCTTTTATATCATTACAATGATATAGTAGAGATTCAAGAGATAGTGTTAGAATAAGTGATATGTCTAGTATAAAAACAACTCTAGAACTATTTCACCTGTGAGCAGGGAAATACCCAATTACAACAGATGGTACACCTGTACTATATTCATGAACAGAAGCTTGGACACAGGGTAATTTTTGAGAAGCTACAGTTACAAACGTAGACAAGTTCGATAAGATACCAACAGATCCATTAATGGATAGACAATATGTATATTCAGTTACACATAGTAAACAAGAATATGAAATAGCCTGAATAGTTGAATGAGATACGATATGACTAAATAGTGAATTAATAAATGAAGCTATTGCATGAGATAAAATATCTAAAATAAAAATTACATGAAACTATAATGGTAAGTTTTTAAAATTATCAACATGATGAGTTGATTATGTATTAAGTGTTCCAAGTATTATAACAAGTACAGGTGGAACGCTAGATTATATATTAGATAATAATGGGTTAGCGTATAATTGATATAGCAATTTACCATTACAATATGATGGTTCCCCATATGCTACAATGTGAGAGTCACCAGAGATTACACTAGTTAATGCTTGAAGCGTAGTTGCTTATAGTGGTTCATTTGATACATTAGCGGAAGATTCTGTAGCATGAGATACAGCAAGAACAGATTTAATAACAAATGGACAAGATGCATATACATGAACAGTAATAGCTGATGAATATGAAATTGCAGAGATTATAACTGTTGATTTAACAGATACATGAGCAGTAGACTATATTGCAAAAGTAGTAGTTAATATTGATTTATGATGAAATATAACAATACCTGTAAATGAAACTAGTGGATGATTTGATGGTGGTTGACCTACTCCAAGTAGATTTGCTTGATATGATGAAGTTTGAAGCCTACCAGAAATACATTTTACTTACTTGTCTACAGGTGATGATTTAGTTATAGATGATGATATATCTAGTAATGTAACAGGTCCATGATTAATTGCATTATCATGAAATTGATTTTCTTATATTCATAGACCAGAATGATGAGCTTATTCTGGAATTGAGTATGCAGATATACAAATTTCTAAGATAGAATTATGATCTCCTTTAGTAGAGGTTGATTTGAGTTCTTTAACTTTATTTGCTGGTGAATATGATGCTACCTCATGAACAATAAGAAATACAGATTGAAATTCCCCTATGGTTATTCAAACTTTAGTTCTAAGTTGAGATTTGTATCGTGTAACGTTTACAGCTACTGAATTAACCTATAGTGGTTGATGAGCTGCTCCATCTGCTATGCCTATAGATTTGGACTGATCAGAATGATGATGATGATGAGAAGGATAAAAATAAAAAAGACAAGAAATTTCTTGTTTTTTTTATTTATTATCAACTAAGTCATTAATTGTTTTTCAATTATCTTGTAGATATTCCCATAAAGTAGCATCAGCAACACCTGATAATTCAGACCTATGTTTAGCCATTCATCTTCAATCAACATAAAACACTATATTCTCATTTTTAACTCATTTATATAATTGGGATAAGTCTACAATATATCAAACCTGAGATTTTAACATCTCTACTGTAGATTCAGGTGTATTAGTACCAGAGTTTGCCATCCATTTTAAATGATTTGTAACCTCATCAGCTGACTCTATATTTCCTTCTGTATATCCCAAAAAATCTATTACTGCTGGTATTCATTCTAGCTTATCATTCATATAGTATTGATGTTTAAAAATAATTGCCTTGTATCATAGTATTATTATTTTATTTGTCAATAAATTAACTAATCAGTTTAAAATTATCATTAAAAGGTCTAGAACGAATTTTTAAATCTGATAATCATTTTCATAGATATTTCTGTTGTTCTATATTTAATGGTCATACGGGGAGTCTAAATATAGCTGGTTTTTCAATTCATCTGATAGCTCTTCTTATCATTTCTATAGCATTATGAACTGGTTTCGGATTAGGTTGTCACGGTAAAAACATTAGATGAGATAAATCCATTACTCTTTGATACGCAGTATTAGTTAAATTTACGCAATGAGTTACTTCTAACATTAAATTAGGATCTATATCACAAACTACAGATATAGTTCAACAAGCTCATGATTCATGAATATCTGAATGACTAGTATCATCATTTCAAGTCCATACTCTTATAGAACGATTAGTTAACTCTTTTATTTTATCAGCTCAATCACATTCTTTTACTCATAAAAAATTTGGGTGTGTAGATAATGCTTCTATAACATCATTATTTATTTGTACTCAAGTTCTTCAGCTAATAGAATAAATAATTGCAGGTCATTTATTTAATCAGCTTGTTAAATGCCTGACTATATCTGTATCCGATGCTTTTATATAATATGGAGGAAGTAATAAACAGGCATCAGCTCAAGCTTCGAATACTCACTTAGTTACATCATTTTGTTCTTTTGTATAATTAGATCAACTTCATGCTAAAACTTGTACATTATATATTTTTGCTATTTCTACTGCTTGTTGTACATATTCTATATGTTCACTATGACTAAGGGAACTCGATTCTCATGTTGTTCATGCTATCAATACCGAACTTATTCATGCATGTGCCTGAGTTTTTATCATTATCTCTAACTCATCATAATCTATTGTTCAATCCTCCAAATATAGCGTAGGAATAGCTGGGATTACATCAGCTAAATCAATTTCTGTTCTAGGGATATTTCTAGACTCATGGTTTACAATTTCTCTCATATATCAAATATCATCTCTTGGAAATGATTCATATTCTCTAGTATTCATAATAAATATACTTAACAATTAAATTTGTAAGCCTATTATTATTAGTAAGTTAAAAATGACTAAAATCTAAGCAATTTGTTGTATATTTGCATATTTATGTTACAATTGTAACATTATTAACAATATTTTATTATGATTTCAATAAAAGAGTGTGTTGATGTGATAGTTTCTGATAATCTATTTTTAGAAGATTCATTGTATAATGAATATTTAAATTTAAGTTCTTTTGCTTTGTATATACTTCCTAGGGTAGAACAGATGACAAAAAAGGAAGTCACAATTTGATCAATTAAAATTGCACTTTCTAGGATATCAAAAGAAAAACAAAAATCCATCCCTTACAAGAGAATATGTTCTGATAATATATTTGTAAAGAAAAATATAAGTTTAATTAGTCTAAATAATACGATAAATTCAAATAAATTAATAAGCAAACTTCATTCAATTAATCTATGGGAAGACAAAAACTATTTTTGAGTAATACAATGAGTTAATGAAATTGATATAATCTATTCTAAAAATTTAAAATCATGAATCGATGATATTTTATGTAATCATAACATAAAACTTAAAATAGACAATCTATGAGCTATCTGAATTCATCTTGATGAAGAACTATTAAATACTATGTGAGTAATTTATAATCTAACAAAAAAACTAGCTTTTTATAATATTAATATAGTTAATATTCTTTCGACTTATACAGAAATAGTATTTGTAATAAAAGAAAAAGATATTAAAAAAGCATTTGAAGTATTGATGACTTAAATATATAATAAATAAAAAAAGTCAGAATGGATTCTGACTTTTTTTATTTAAACCTCCTCTTTCGTTTATTTGTTTTTGTTTCTGTTATTTTATAGACCACTTAAGTTCTTCACCGAACATAAGTGGTACGATTACATCACCATCTTCTTTTGAAATAATATGTTCATTTGGAATCGTCATTGGAACATTTACTAGAGTTATGGTATCAGTATTATGAGGCAGATTGTAAAAATCTGCTCCATTCGTACTTGCAAAAGCTTCCAGATTTACCAAAGCATTAGCCTCATCAAACACTTGAGTATACATTTGGATAGCTGTGGGAGCACTGAAACATCCAGCGCATCCACAAGCAGATTCTTTTGCTCCTTTTTTATGAGGAGCTGAATCTGTTCCCAGGGAAAACCTAAAATTACCACTAGTTGCAACTCTGATTAGAGCCTCTTGATCACTTTCTTCTTTCAAAACCGGCAAACAGTAAATATGAGGTTTAATACCTCCAACCAACATATCATTGCCATTGTGTAGCAAGTGATGTGGAGTAATTGTAGCCATGATTCGTCCTTCAGCTTCAAGAACATAGTCCGCTCCTGCTTTACTGCTGATATGTTCAAAAATTACTCTTAATCCAGGGTATTTTTGCCTAAATGGAATCAGTACCTCATCGATAAATTTTTCTTCTCTGCGAAATATCCAACCATGAGTTACTTCTCCATGTACACACAATGGGAAATCAAGTCTTTCCATTTCAGCTAGTACTTTATCTATCTTTTTTATATCTGTAACACCAGCATCTGAGTTTGTCGTAGCACCTGCAGGGTAAAGCTTTGCAGCAAGTATGAAAGGATTTTCAACGGCCTTACGAATATCTTCAATTGTAGTGTGATCAGTAAGGTAGATAGTCATATAAGGCTGAAAGTTACCTTCAAACTTTGTAAGAATCCTTCTTCTATACTCTATTGCTTGTTGAGCACTTGTAACAGGCGGAACTAAATTTGGCATTATAAGTGCTCTGCCGAAAACATTTGCCGTTGCTGGCACGACGGAACCTAACACACCTGCACCTTCATCTCGAAGATGTAAGTGCCAATCGTCAAGTCTAATAATCGTAATTTCTTTAACTTTGTCAGACACAATGGCCTCCTAATTGTTAAAATGATAAATAATAGTATTTACAAGATTTGGTTTCTTGTTTACAAGAATCCCAATTGCTAATACATCTGCTATTTCTGATCTTTCTATTGCATCTTCCAGGCTGGAAATTCCTCCACCAGCAATTATTTTCGCATCTGGAATAAGTCTCCTTAACTCAGTTACATATTCTAATGCTTTTTGTCTAATCAATGGTCCAGAAATTCCGCCGCCTCCAATATGCGACAGAATAGACGGTAAACGTGGGAATAAAATTTTCCATGGGATAGTATTTATCCCTTGAAGAAAATCGACTTTTGCTTCTTTATGAAGCCTTACACCAAGGCTAACAGGTTGTACATAACTTAGTTTAACTCCCAATGCTATACTCGGTGTAGCCTCTTTCATTCTTTTCGCACATTCTACTATTCCATCCGTAGTACTACAGACGCCTTCCTTTAGGTTTGGACATGATGCATTGAAAATAACAGCAACAAGTAAATCACTCCCAGCAGTTTCTTCTTCAATTTTATTCATCATATACACAGCATTTTCGTAAGCTTGTTCAATATCATCTTCCGATCCCGAGCCAAATTCTACAAAAATTGATATGATTACTTTTTTCCCAATCCTTACTATTGTTTCCCAATCATTCTCGAAAAATTCATCAATTCCTTCATTAGGTAAACCCAAAGAATTAATAGTTAATCCAAGAAAAGAAAAGTAACAAAATTTCTTAGGTAATGGGATAAAAAAACTACTCATAGCCCAACCATCTGTGCTAAAGATAGAGGAGCCAAAGTTGCCAGGTTTTTGAAACCTAGTTATTGATTTAAGGATAATAGTAGCATTATCAGTATCAATAACATTATTATGACTAACTCCTCCAAAGATTGAGGGAGGACCTTCACCAGTAGTTCCTAAAGAACAATCAATAACAACTGGTTTTATCACTCCTCCATTTTTTAAAGTAATACCTTTTGTTTGTGTTTTCACTTCGTTTTCTCCTATATAAAAAAAGTGTTTTGTATATTAGTTAATAAAAAAGAAATGTCAATCTATCAAAATATTAATGTATTTAATAAATTGTTTTAATCTCAAATATTAATACTATATATCTAATAATTATTATTTATTTTACATATGTCTTTATTAATATACATTATTTCATTTTTTGAATGATTTACAACTTTATCTATTGAAATAATAGCGATACGTAATTTTACACCAATAATTGGATCTAGCTCAATATCAACTTCTATTATTCTTTGAGTAATTCTCTTAGCTTTATCATATTGATATTTTATTTGATGAAAAATATCAAAGAAGGATGATAAAAATTTTATTATTAAAACAATCATAAGAAACCTAGTTATAGCTAGTGCATATTATATGTTTTTTACTTTTATCCTCGATGAGCTTATCTTAAATAGGCTATTAGAAGCTACTTCAAGTTATTTCTTTTCTATTCTATTAGCTTCATTTTTATTATTTTTCATCCCAATCTTTTTAGCGTCTCAAACAATTCCATTGTTATCAGTATTATTAAAATGAAATAATACATGAGAAAAAATCTGAAAGTTATTATTTTATTCTACAATTGGTTCATTTTTGGGTTCAGTAGCTACTTCTACATTATTATTCCCAAGCTTATGAGTTGAAAAGACTGCTCTGTTTAATTCATTCATACTTTCTTGAATAGTTGTTATTATGTCATTTAAGTTAGAAAAAAAGATAAATGTATTTAGTGTGCTTTGATTCATTATATTTCTTTTATCTGTTATAGGTATAACAACAAAGGAGTTATTAGCAGAAAATATATTGTATAAAAAAGCAAATGCATATCACAATATTGTTATATATGATACAAAAAATAATAAAAGAATCTTATCTCAAAATGATTGATTTTCTTCTTGAATAGATATATCAACAAAAGAAAGTTTTTTCTCGTACATAAAAGAGATTAAATCAAAAGTTCTTAAGAATAATTACGAAAACATATTAGTTATATGAGCTGCCTGATTTACTCTACCTTATGAATTATCAAAGGACACAAGTATCAAAAATATAGATGTGGTTGATATTGATAGCTCATTAAAAGAGATTTCAGAAAAATATTTCTTACAAGACAAACTATCAGAAAAAATAAATTTTTATACTCAAGCTTCTCGTTATTTCATAAACTCTTCAATAAAAAATAATAAAAAATATGATGCAGTTATAATTGATGTTTATGTTTGAAAAAGTCTAGCACCACAAACGCTTACATATGATTTTTTTAGAGATGTTCAAAGCATATGAAAAGACATATATATCAATATAATAATGGATACAAAACTAGAAAGTGAGTTTTCAGACAATCTGCTATATACTCTAAATGAAGCGTTTTGACAATTGTATTATAAAAATGTAACTACCAGCCAAGAACTATATTATAAAACAAATTTTATTATATCTAACAAGGATTTTCCTTTGTATGCAAAGTACATGAACAATCAGAAATTTGATATATATTATGATAATAAAAATTCTATAGAGAATGATTTATTTAAGATGAATAGTTGAAGTTATGTATTAAAATAAAATATTTAAGAAATTAACAAAAAATAATTATTATGTACGAATTCATTAAACCAAATTATAAAGATAACAATATTGTTAATTTAATGAGCTCTATTTCAAATAGTTTTTGAAAGAAACATGAATATAATACGCTAAAATCATTAGGTTCTGAAGAATTAGACTCTTTTGAAAACATTGTATTAATTGTTGTAGATTGACTTGGTTATAATTATTTGAAAAGACAAGAAAATTCATTTTTACTGAAAAATTTAGATTCAAAACTAACTTCTACTTTTTTATCAACAACTCCGTGTGCAAACACTGTATTCCAAACAGGGTATCCTCCTCAACAACATGGTCTTACTGGTTGGACTGCTAATATTAAAGAAGTTGGAGGAATTACTAGGATTTTACCTTATACTTCAATATCGGGGGAAGAAACTTTATCAAATACTGGTTTTAATATAAATAAAATTATGGATATAGACTCTTTACATAATGGGTTTAATTGAAAATGTTTTACTATAATAGAAGAAAAAAAATCAAAAAGAGATTTCATAAAGTACGTTGCTAAAGAAACAAAAATCATAGCGGCAAAAACCTATAAGGATATCTTTATAGAATTAAAAGAATTGATAAAATCAAAATCAAAAGAGAGAAGATTTATCCATGCTTATATGGACGAGTTTGATTCTATACAACATTTTAATGGAGTAAATTGTGATAAAACAAATTTGTTATTTAAAGATATAGATAGAGAAATACAAGCATTAGCAGAGTCAGCAAAAGGAACAAATACAAAATTAATTGTTGTATCTGATCACGGGATGATTGACCATACCAAAGAATCTCAACTTTGGCTTAAAGATATTCCAGGTTTAGAAGAATGTTTAACAATTCCAATCACAGGGGAACCAAGGGTAGTAGATTGTTTCGTAAGACCAAGAAAAGTCAAAGATTTTAAAAAAATCATGGAAACTACAATGTCAAAATATTGCTGGTATTTTCCATGAGAACAATTGATTAATGATAATTTTTATGGACTAGGAGAAGTGAATAAAAAACTCTTCGATAGAGTTGGAGATTATGTTTTAATTATGAAAGACAATTACGTATTAAGAGATACTCTTGAAGCTTATGTTTGAGAAGTTATTCCTCAAAAAGCTGCTCATTGAGCTTGTAGTGATGATGAAATGCTAGTGCCTTTGGTAATTATCGATTGCAATTAGAAGCTATATTACAAAAAAGACAACTAAATTAATTTTGGACTCTAATATGGCTTATTAAAATAGTAAAATCAACTAGCAATATAGGAAATATTGATTGTGAACAAAATATTAGTATATTAATATATATATATATATATATGTTTATATACTTAATTTAGACTTTATGAATATACACAAAATTTATGTAGAAAATAAAGAGTTATTTGATAAAATAAAAATACAGGTAAATGATTTTCAAAAGAAATACTTATTTAGTGAAAAAATATTATCAGAAATTATAGCTATAGAAGATAGCATTGAAAATTTAACTGAAAATGTTTATAAAAATTTAGAAAATAATGATGAATTAAGAAAGATTAGACAAAACTGAGATATTATAGAGCTTGATGAAAAGTGAAAAATTATATTAAGAGATACAGATAGAAAATTTAAGAGGAGATTTAAAAAACTAAGCTATAAACTTGCTAACTTACAGAGGAAGTGAATAAAGAATGCTTCTGAGGAAAATAGAATGAAGTATTATAAGATATTTTATTTATGAAATATGTGATATTCAGTAATTGAAGTGAGAAATAATAGATATAATTCTAATTCAACACATCCAAGTTATAATATAAATTTTTATACTATGGATACAGGTATTGATATGATAGAAGCAGAAAAATTATTGATTGGGAATAATTGGAATCTGGGAGATTCAGTTAAGCAAATTAATTATGAGAAAGAACTATCATTAAAATATATTGAAAGTAATTTTAAAAGCTTTTATAGTCTTTTAGATGAAAAAGTATGAAGCAAAGATCTAATTTATGTATTGATTATACTTTGAATATTCTTTCTAATCATTTATTCTATGCAATATTTTGTTTAGCTACCATAAGAAAAGAACTATAATGTAATTATTATAGTTCTTTTAAAATTTTACGATTTAGTATTATTTATAACTCTTCAAAAGCTGGTTAATTAATGCAAGATTATTATCAATAAAATCAGCTATTTCACATGCAATATCTGTAACGACTAAGATTAACTTTTTTGATTTAGGATCATATCTCAAGACCTTTATATTTAGTGTGTGTGTTTGATTTCAAATATATCATGTTGACATATCAAAACCAAAACTTGTTTCTAGGTGTTCATTAATAGTATTTTTCAATATATTTATAGAGTATATATCTTCTTTATTAATATATCATGATGTAAGCAAGGAATTAAGTGTATTTCAGTCTATAAAATCTCAACTAATTGTAACGACACCTTTTTCCTTAGCGATACTTTCAATATCAATAAAGGAAAAACTGACATTAATTCATTTAATCTCATCGTTTTGAATCATTATAGGTGGTTCAATATCTAGTTCCACTTCTTTCTCATTAAGGAGAGACTGTATGTGTACGTAAGTAACCGCTTGAAATTCAGTTATTCATAGATATTTTTTTATGACTCTATCTCAATCTTTATATACATCACTTTGTCATCAATTGTCCTCGTAATCATGAATTATTTCCATATTGTATAATTTGATATATATTTTGATAATAAAAAATCTATTCAATATAATAGATTTATTTAAGAATAAGTATATTATAAATCCTATTATATATAAGTCAAATAAAAAAGTACTATTGACATAATTTAATATTATTATATAACATGCTGTATATTATATAATAATATTAAGAATAGTATGATAAAAGATCTATCTTATTATGCAGGATTTAGAGATAGGACTGCTTGATATATAAGTAATCTACCTAAAGAAGATAGAAGTGAGGCCTTGGATTGAATCAAAAAGCTACCATCTGGACTGTATGAAGATGCAGACTTTGTACAATCTATTGAACGTCAGAAACATAAAACAAAGCTCTTATCTAAAAAAATAGTTGAAAAGCAGATAGATACTAATGATTGTCTTGAGTTTAATGAAAGAGATTTATCAAGAAGTGATTTAAATTATTATCTTGAAATTTTTAGATGAAAAAAAGAACTACATTTATTTTTTTCATATGTTTTGTCAAAAATTCTTAATATGGAAGAAAAACAAACTAAACCACATTACTATCATTTAGATGAATACTTCTGAACACAGTGAAAACAATTTTTTTATAGCTTAATGAATAATGAAAAATTTATACAAGTAAAGCTTGATATACTGGAAAAATATTGAATTTTAGATAAATTATTAGCAGAACAACATGTTTTATGATTACATTTAGTTTTTCATGCTTTTGACTGAAAAAATGCAGAAGAAGACTTAAAAATCGTAGGACTAGCTGGAACTTATAAATCTGAGGAAACGTCAACCCATCTTTGATTACGTGAAAAAGATTTAAATGATAAAACTGTATTAGATATATGATGATGAGTATCTCCAATTGCAGCAGATCTAATAAATAGATTTCCTAATGTTAATTATATTAGTGTAGACCCAAAACATATACCAAATCGAGCAAGAAAGGATAATACAATTATATGAAATGCTAAACTCTCATTGAGTAATCTAGAGGATAGTAGGCCATGATTAGATATTGACTATCTTAAGAAACATTTGAGAAACTTTTTTTGAGTTAAAGATAAAATCAAGTTTGTATGATGAGTATGATGAAGCCTTCCGATAGCCTCAGAATCAACGGATCTTGTTATAATATCATATCTTTTAACTAATATATTATCAAAAAAATGAGATATAGAATTAGTAGAAACTATATTAAGAGAAGCATCAAGATGTACTAATGATAAAGGCGAAGTTGTTATTATTGATCCTACATGAGCTACAATACATGATTCAGCTATAAATTCATCATTAAGTTATTGTGAATTTGAGGAAAATTTCAGCATAAGATTACAAAAGGAAGACATAGAATGATTTATAAATTCTATAAGAGAAGAACATGAGATTAGTGATAGAAAAAAAGAAGAAATTCCTGATATATTTAGAAAGATTTTAGATAGCGATGGGGGTGTTATGGACAAAATATTTGGAATATAATTATTTAGTTCAGGTGGCTCTCATTAAACATAAAAATATTAGAATAAAAAAGCTCTTAATTAAGAGCTTTTTTATTTTTTTAAAATGCTTGACCATCGTAGACAAAATTAGAACTGAGATTGAGAGATTTGAAGATAAATATTTGATTTTTTAGTAAAAATACATATAATTTATTGGTAATTTTACTTAATAATATATTTATTATGATAATAGCAGATTCATATGTATCAATTTCAGACGTTAGAGATAAAACAACTAGCATTATAAAATCTTTAAATAATGTATGAACAAAAATTGTTCTTTCTCAAAATAAACCAGTTTGAGTATTTTTAAGTATAGATACTTATAATAATTTGAAAAAAATGTCATTTTTAAAAGAAGAGGCAACAGTTGAAGATATTAATGCATATAAAAATAGTTCTCATTGAACAGACTGAGTAGAAGCCTTTAGTTTTTTAAAATCACTTAAATAGTATGTATAAAGTAATACTAGAAAAACCAGTACTTAAATTTTTAGAAAAACATAAGTGAGAGATAATTCTTGATCAGTTTGAAAAAGCATTAGTATTTTTAGTTAACGATCCATATGAAAATGATTTGGATATTAGATTAATTAGCTGATTACCAAATTCATACTGACTACGTATTTGAAAATATAGATTTTTATATGAAATAATAGAAAATACTATTTCTATATCATTTTTTAAAACAGGTAGTAGATGAGAGATTTATAAAAATTTATAAACAAAAAGACAACTAATATAAATATTAAGTTGTCTTTTTATTTGTTTATCAAATGGTCTACCATCGTAGATAAAGTCAGAACTGAGATTGAAAAATTTAATCAATAATTTTATAATCTTCATTTTCTAAATCTTCAAATATATTATCAAGTTTTCAAGATAATATATTAAGAGAGTCTTTAGTTATATTTTTTCAATCCTTAGTTTCTTTTCTTACTATATAAAAGGGAAGATAATTTCAGTTTTTTTCTTGAAATAAAACTAATAATCTAACTTTTTTATGAAGTAAATATCATTTTAAAACTTTTCTATTTTTTAGTTTTCATATTTCTATAAAATTGTCTAATCAAGACTGATGTTTATTTATTTCTATTTTAATTTCATTTATTCAAACTGATTTGATTTTTTCTAATAATTTTTCAAAAGTTTTACTTATTAAAATCATATTTTATCAAGTTTATTAGATATTTTTTCTAATTTAGTAGTTATTTGACTATCATTCATCATTGAATCAAAAAAACTATCCCTAATATCGAAATTAACTATTTCTGGTTTATTAGTAAAACTTTTCATAAAATATCTAATAAGCATACTTCAATCAAGTCACTTATCTTTAGAGGCTATTAAAAATTCATTTTTTAAATCTTCATCTACTCTTATTTGAAATGTTGTTGTCATAATATGTGTAGTTACAATGTATATACATATATTATATGATTATTTTGTATTTTGCAAATAAAAAAGACAACTAATATAAATATTAAGTTGTCTTTTTATTTGTTTATCAAATGGTCGACCATCGTAGATAAAATTAGAACTGAGATTGGGGAGTTTCATAGTAAATAAATAATAATGTTTTTCTATATTTTTATTTGTTTATCTGTCCATACAGCATATTCATTATCATTTGTATCAGAAAAATGAAAACGAAACCCTCAAGGAAATTCAAAAAGGTTTTTTATTATTTTTCCTCATGCATTTATTATTTTTGATTGTGTTAAATATATATCTTCACTATAAAATACTACTAGACAGCTTCAATTATTAGTTGTTGAAAAATTATTCGTTTTAAAAAATCATCCATCGATTCATTCATTACTAAAAGCAATGTAATCTGGTCAATAATCCTTAAATATCCAGTTAAAAACTGATTGAAAAAATGTTTTAGTTTTTTCTATGTCTTTAGAAGGAAATTCAATATAATTAATCTTTTCATGTTTATTCATATTTATATAGGTTAATGTTATTTTTCTATTTCATTATACCTCTATTGAAAATATATCAATAAAAAAGACAACTTAATATAAATATTAAGTTGTCTTTTTTTTATTTTAACAAATGGTCGGAAACGCAAGACTCGAACTTACAACCCCGCGTTCCCAAAACGCGTGCGCTACCAATTGCGCCAGTTTCCGAAAAATTAAAGCTGCTGTTTAATAAAAACAAACAGCTTTAGTTTTTTATTTATTTAATGGTGGGTGTACCAAGAGTTGAACTTGGGACCTCACGATTATCAGTCGTGCGCTCTAACCAACTGAGCTATACACCCGTATATAAATAAAAGTAGAGAGT
>Ga0209141_1000440_pt1 | contig 31672 bp, 19 predicted proteins | sample SaaInlLV_10m_DNA_2_FD_184676 | JGI IMG/M metagenome (GOLD analysis project Ga0209141, IMG submission 184676) | Marine microbial communities from expanding oxygen minimum zones in the Saanich Inlet - Saanich Inlet SI074_LV_150m_DNA (SPAdes) (version 2) | ecosystem: Environmental > Aquatic >... | reverse complement strand
CATGGATTCGCGCACGGAAGATTGTGTAAAAAGGAGATAAGTAATGGCAACATCTAGTCGACAAACCAGTATTTTTGGAATTGAGGATTGGCGTTCTTTATATAAGACATACAATCAAGCAGACTTCCAAAGTTATAACTTCGAAACACTAAGAAAAAGTTTCGTTGATTACATAAGACAACATCACCCAGAAGACTTCAATGATTACGTTGAGAGTTCAGAATTCATTGCGTTACTTGACGTAATGGCATTTATGGGACAAGCAATTAGTTACAGACAGGATTTAAACACACGTGAAAACTTTTTAGATACTGCAGAACGTAGAGACAGTGTTGTTAGACTTGCTGATTTAGTTGGGTACACACCAAAACGTAATGAAAATGCTAGTGGATTTTTGAAGGTTACTTCAGTAAGCACGACAGAAAATATTACTGACTTTAATGGTGCTAACTTGGCGAACGTAACACTACGGTGGAATGATAGTACAAATATTGATTGGCAAGACCAATTCAACACTGTAATGAATTCTATGATGGTTGATAGTCAAAAAATCGGAAAGCCTGGAAGAACAGCAGATGTACTTGGTAACAAGACAGATGAGTACACGGTAAATTTAGTTAGTAATTTGATGCCAGTTATACCATTTTCAGCAACTGTGAACGGTGCTAACATGGATTTTGAGGCTGTTAGTGCAACCACAGCAAACAAAACATCAGTATATGAACCATCACCAGTTCTTAATGGTGATTTTAATATCTTATACAGAAATGATAAGTTAGGATTTGCTAGTAAAGACACAGGATTCTTTTTTCACTTTAAACAAGGTACATTAATTAACAAAGACTTCACATTGAGTGACAGAATTGCGAATCGCAATGTTGATATCAATACAGAAGGCGTTAATAATAGTGATGTTTGGTTATATGAATTGGATAAAACTACGGGCACTGTATTAAGTGAGTGGGAAGAGGTGGATAATATATATGCACCTATCACAAAACAAACCGAGTCTACTGTCCGTAGGTTTTTTAGTATAACTGGACGTGCCAATGACCAAATTACAATGAACTTCGGTGACGGTGTTTTTGGTGATATACCTATTGGATTTTTTCGTTCATTTGTAAGGTTGAGCAATGGAAGGAAATATATCATTAATGTCGGTGATATTTCAGGGGTTAACCTTAGTGTACCTTATATAAGTAGAAATGGAAGGGCGGAAACTGCAACATTTATTGTTAGTTTAACTCAAAATATTAGTAACGCAAGTTCAAAAGAAAGTTTAAATGATATTAAGCGTAATGCTCCAGCGAAATTCTACACACAAAATAGAATGGTCAATGGAGAGGATTATAATAACTTCCCATATACAGCATTCAGTAGTATCATCAAAAGTAAAGCAATTGCAAGGACTAATATTGGAACGAGTAGGCATTTGGATTTAGTTGACCCAACTGGCAAGTACTCGAGCATCAACACATTTAATAGCGATGGAGTTATCTTTAAGAATGATGCTAGTACATCATTCACGTTCAGTTTTGATGACAAGAATGATATCGAATCAGTGATTAGAAAGCAAATTGAACCAAAGATTGCGGAACGGAGTACGGTTCACTTGTACTATAATACGTTTAACAGAAGTTCTTTAACCGCAATTGACATTGCGTGGAACCAAAGTACAACAACAACCAACGAAACCACTGGTTATTTTAAAAATACGGCAGGAAGTGCACTCCAAGTCGGAAGTTATGTGTCTGATAATAGACAATTTATCGTACCTAATGCATTAATTAAATTCGAAACACCAAAGACTGATAGTAATGGAGTATATTATTTCGATAAGAACAATAGGTTAAAGCAACGTGGTGATTTATTAACAACAGACAATACTATTCTATGGAGCGGAGTTAAGTTAGTCACGTTAGAAGGCACAAACTTTGGTGTTGGTAATAAATCAGATGGAAGTGGTCCAATAACATTGACCAATTTCATCCCAACGGGGGCTATCCCCACATCTATTGTTCCTGTATTTAATACAGATTTGCCATTAGCGTTTGAGCAAGAAATGTTAACACAGTTTGAATTATATAATGATTTTGGCATAGGTTATGATAATAGTATAGGAAGTTGGTACATTATTGCGAGTGCTAATTTGGATAAATCAACTGCTTTTAGTTTAGATAATGCACAAAATACTTCAGGAACCGGTATTGATTCTAGTTGGATTGTTAAGTTCGTTTCGGTAGATAAAATATACACAACCACATCACGTGCATTGAAGTATTTCTTCTCAAGTATTATTGAAACGCGTTTTTATTTCAGTGGACATAATAAAATTTTCGACCCTAAAACAGGAAAAATCGTAAATGATTTTATTAATGTTCTTAAAACAAATACACAACATGGTAGCAATTTACCATTAAGTAATGATATTAAATTAGATATTATTGGTCAACCAACTGAATCAGATGGATTTGTTAATGACTTTAATGTGGAAATTAGTTACACGGATGAAGACAATGATAACGTCGCCGACAATCCTGATTTTTTCGACGACATCACTTTAAATAGTGGATTAGTATTTTTCGAGACAATAGTTGACGCGGATGGATTGGAAAGAGAATTGCCTATTAGGAGTAACGTGATGGATACTGAATTTACCAGTACTACTGACCCATTATTAGTGCTCACTAGTTATCCAGAAAATCAATTATTTTACTTCGCTGATGAGGTAGATAAGTTTCGTGAATTAGTATCTAATGTATTAGTAGTAAAAACAAATATGTCAGTGAAAACAGGTAGACAAGATTTACAATTTCATTACCGTCATAACAGTTCTAACGTAAAACGCATTAATCCAGGACTTACCAATATAATTGATATATTTGTCGTGATTAGTGCATATTACACACAGTACAAGAAATATATCCAAGATGTAACTAACACAATCACAATACCATCTACACCAACTATATCGGAGTTAACGTCGTCCTATCAAACATTACAGGATAGCAAGATGCTAAGTGATAACATTGTATTAAACAGTGTTATTTTTAAGCCATTATTCGGCAATAAGGCGAAGGATGAATTACGTGCTAATATTTCAGTAATTAAGGTACACGATTCATTGGTGAGCGACAGTGAAGTTAAAAGCAGAGTAGTATCTGTAATGAATGACTATTTTGATATCGATAATTGGGATTTCGGAGATACATTTTATTTTTCTGAACTGTCTGCGTATCTACATGACCAATTGGGAGATATAGTTGGCTCAGTAGTAATTGTACCGACTGATGTAAATAAAAAATTCGGCGATTTATACGAAATTAGGTCTGCATCAAATGAAATTTTTGTAAATGCAACTACAGTAGATAATATCAATGTTGTTGATTCATTAACTTCAGATAATCTAAACGGGATAACATAATATGGCAAGAAATAGGTCGGTAGATTTACTACCTGAAATATTTAAATCTAATCCCAACAAGGAATTTTTAAACTCCACCCTCGACCAACTCGTCCAAGAGCCAAAATTGAGACAAACTCAAGGGTTTATTGGTAGAAAGTTTGGTGCAGGAATAGAAAGTGGGGATTCTTATGTATTGGAACCAACAGTAGAGCGAACAAATTACCAACTAGAACCTAGTATTGTATTTACAGATGATGGTGGGAGCGCAGAAAGTGCGATAACCTACCCAGAGATAGTTGATGCATTAAAGACAAAGGGCGCAAATGTTTCCAAACATGATAGATTATTCTCAAGTCCAATTTACAGTTGGAGTCCATTAATTGATTTTGATAAATTTGTAAATCATAGTCAGTATTATTGGTTGCCAAGTGGACCAGATAGCGTTGATGTTAGTGCAATTGATATTATGCTAACAGACAACTTCGATATAACACGAAACGACACATATAGTTTAAGTGGTATCCACGGGGTTAACCCTACTATAACATTAGCAAGGGGCGGAGAGTACACGTTCGATGTCAATCAAACAGGACATAATTTTTATATACAATCCGCAACGGGCTCCAATGGAGTATTATCTCATGCATCTAATATTAGTAGTCGTGATGTTGTTGGGGTTGTAAACAACGGTGATGATAATGGGATAATTACATTCACAGTTCCTGAATCAAATAATCAACAGTTCTACTATGATTTGCCCGAAATTGATGGGGTTGATTTGGCCACATTCGATAGATTTGATTCTATTAATGGAAAACTTGTAAGTCAACTAAAGAATATTGACGGAATTGTTGATTTAGAAGGAAAGACCATTGTATTCTTAAATACAACTGCTGGTAATTCTGCGGACTTGGGGTGGCAGTATTTAGACTTACATGAAGATGCCCCATTTGAGTCTGAACCGTTTGAAGAAACCACGTTCATAGATAGTCAATCAGATAGATACAGCGTTTATCAAATTGAGTACACTACTAGCAATGGTGAACCTATTATTAAATTAAATAAAATTAAAAGTGTTAGCAATCTTGAGAAGTTTGATATTTTGTATGGCGATACTTATAGTAATAAATCATTTTATAAGAATTCATCTGGTTTCTTTCAGGAGATTCCATTATTAACCGCATCACAGGATACTCTTTATTACCAAGATGCGGACGATGAGGATAAGTTTGGTATTATTAATTTAGTAAATTCTACCGAGGACACAAAAATAGATGTTAACGATATTTTGGGTAAACGAACGCACACGAGTGGTAATGGGGTTGTATTTACCAATGGTCTTAAAGTTATTTTTAGAGGAAACGTTACCCCAGAAAAATATCAAAATAATGAATACTATGTCGAAGGTGTAGGTACTGCAATTAAACTTATTTCAGTTACGGATTTAATTACGCCAGAATCATATACAACTAGTGAACTAGAGCCATTCGATTTTCATGGATTTGATAGTACAAATTTTGATGGCAACTTAAATTCCCCGACTGTACTTGATTTCATCACAATTAATAGAGCGAGTGAGGATTCAAACCCGTGGAGTAGGAGTAATAGATGGGTACACAAGGATGTAATCATTAAAACTGCGGAATACAATAGAACAGTTGCAACGTTTGATAACAATTCCAGAGCAACCCGCCCTATTATCGAATTCGATTCGAATTTAAAATTATTTAATTTTGGCACAGAAAGTAAAACTCCAATAACAGCAATAGATTTTAATGAAAGTGATGCGTTAAGTAATTTTAATGGGTCTAGTGGGTTTTCTATTGATGGATTTAGTATTACCAATGGTTCTCGAGTTATATTTGCTAATGACGGTGACGTTAATGTGCGTAATAAAATATACGAAGTTCAATTCATTGATTTAGAGGGAGAGGGATTACTTAAGGTTAATTTAGTTGAATCATCCGATACCGATGTAGAAGTAAACCAAAGCATAGTATGTACTAATGGAATATCAACTCAGGGCAAATCATATCATTTCAACGGAAGTGATTGGATTGTTTCACAACAAAAAACGTCGGTTAATCAAGCACCTTTACTTGATGTGTACGATGCAAATGGAGTTAGTTTTTCTGATTCCGTTATGTATAGCGCGTCTACGTTCGGTGGAACAAAAATGTTTAGTTATAAAATTGGAGTTGGTAGGAATGATGTGGTGCTTGGGTTCCCATTATCATTCTTAAACATTGATAACTTGGGAGACATTGTATTTGATAATAATTTGTACACAGACACATTTGATTATGGCACCGTAGTAAAAGATAAAGTTAGTAATGGATTTATTAGAAAATATTCAGATAGAACGACATTTACCAATGAGATTGGTTGGAAAAAATTTATCAATAACACTACATCTGAACAAATATTTAATTTTGAGTACGACGGTGTTTCATTAATCATGGATGTGCTACCTAGATTAGAGTTAAGTATTCCTGCAATTAAAGTATATATTGAAAATAAATTCATAAATTCCAATGATTACACCATAACAACCGGAGATGTTAAAACTACAATTACATTTGTAGATACTATTACTACCGGTAGTGAAATTAAAGTTACTATTATAAGTGATACGGAAAGTAAAGTTGCGTATTACGGTATTCCTAAAAATTTAGAGAATAATACATTTAATGAGAATAGTGATACTTTAACTTTAGGAACTATTAGAAATCACTACAGTAACTTGGCGCAGAATTTATTAGATTTAGATGGTGATGCAAACGGTTCCAATAATACAAGGGATTTAGGAAATATCGCAGTTTATGGCGATACCATCATACAGAATAGTTCACCAATCGCGCCCATGGCGAAGTTCCTTCATAGTGAAGAATTTAACTTCTTTGAGGCAATAGACTTTAATGCAAACGCATTTGAAAAGTTCAAACTTAAGATACTTGATTATGTAATGAAAAACGATACGTACGGATTAGCAGCATCCACAATTTTAAATAATGCGTTAGATTTAATTAATATCGGAAAAGGCTCAACAAGTGCATTTTATAAAAGTGATATGCTTGTCGGAACAAATACCCCAACAGTAACAACGCATACCATTACCCCCATCAGCACAGATACATTTAATATTGTTAACATTTATGATTTTACCAAAGCAAGTAATGCTTCTATATTGGTGTATTTGAATGATATTGTATTGGTAAAAGATTTAAATTATACAGTTGCTATTGATAGTGCTACGATTACAATTCATTCAACTGTGCTAAATGTCGGTGACATCGTTACTATAAAGGAATACGAAACATCTATTGGTTCGTACGTGCCTAATACTCCTACTAAGTTAGGATTGTATCCAAAATTTGAACCAAGTTATTACTTAGACGATACTTATTCAACCCCAACAAATGTAATAAAGGGACATGACGGTAGTATTTCGGTAGCATTTAATGACATTCGCGATGATGTATTATTGGAATTTGAAACAAGAATTTATAATAATATTAAAGTTAATAATAATATTCCTATACGTGACATAGATGTGATTCCAGGTAAGTTTAGAACAACCGAATATTCGGATAAAGAGTCAACTAATATATTATCAGTAAGTTTTTTAAATTGGGTAGGTTGGAATAGAGTTGATTATAAAACGCAAACCTATCTTGCAGACAATGAGTTGACGTGGAATTATAGTAGTTGCAGTAGTAAGTTAGATGGCTCTTCGTTGAAAGGGCATTGGAGAGGAGTTTATAAAAATTACTATGACACGGATACCCCTCATACTACTCCGTGGGAGATGCTTGGTATTACAGCAAAGCCTGCGTGGTGGGAGAATGAATACGGACCATTACCTTATACTAGTGGAAACTTAGTTTTATGGGAAGATTTAGAATCCGGAATAATTAAAGAGCCGGGCAATAATAGAGTGGACATACGGTATAAGCGAGACGGGTTAATTAAAGTCATACCCGTTGACACAGAGGGAAACCTATTAAACCCATTTGTATCTATTGTTCGTAATTACTCACAATCAGATTTTAAAAAGAGTTGGGTGATTGGTGACTATAGTCCTACGGAAACCGCATGGCGCAGAAGCAGTTCGTATCCATTCGCACTGCAACGGTTATTCGCACTAACAAAACCAGCACAGTATTTTGCATTATCAATCGATAGGGATAGGTACGTTTTTGATTCTGATATGAATCAGTACTTAATGGATTCAAGGTATCGCATGGACACTCGTACAGTAGAAGTCCAAACAAATACAAACCCTAAACACAGTTACATTAATTGGATTGCAGATTATCATAATAATAATGGATGTAGTTGTATTGATATCAAAGACCAATTATCTAGAATTGACGTTAGACTTGCGTACCGCATGGCATCATACACTGATAAGAATTATTTAAAAATTTATACTGATAAAAGTAGCCCCGATAGTTCTAATACTGGATTACTTCTTCCTGACCAAAGTTATGATTTACTGTTGCACAAAAATCAATCATTAAGTGAGTTGCAGTACTCGTCGGTTATTGTTCAAAAAACAGATGACGGTTATTCTGTGCACGGGCATAGCATAACTCACCAGTATTTTGAAATATTACAGAGCATTCCGAATAGTAATTTTAATATAGTTGAGGGTGATATCAAGTTGCCAAAAGATTTCACTGATAAAGTTACTTTAGTGCCATATGGCTACGTTTTCACTAATAAGAATATAGTTATTGATTTTTTGGCGAGTTATGGTGCGTTCCTTGAATCCCGTGGGTTGGTTTTTGATTCTGTCGAAAATGCAAACACATTAAATTGGGGAAGAATGTCGCAAGAATTTCTTGCATGGACTGCTCAGGGTTGGGGGACTGGAAGTGTTGTTAATTTAAATCCAAACGCAATTTCATTGGAATTCAACAAGGAATTAGTAGTAGTAGATAATATAAACAGCAAAAATATACAGGCTCTAGACCAAAATGGAGCCCCACTTACTCCAAATGATTATGTAATAACTAGATTAGATAATAACTTCAAGTTAACTACAATTAACGGAAAGAATATTAATTTTCTCCGAATTAAATCAACAAGTTACGAACACTTGTTGGTAATAGATAACGTTAGTATATTTAATGATTTAATGTATAAACCAGTTTCCGGCTTAAGACAACATAGAGTTAGACTAGTTGGATTTACTACGTATGATTGGAATGGGCAATTAGATGCACAAGGATTCATTCTTAACCAAGATAATATTAAAGAATGGCAACCTAATATATATTACACAAAGGGAAATTTAGTTAAATTTAAGAATTCGTATTGGAGTGCAGAGCAAAAAATTGAACCTTCTGAAGATTTTAACTTCAATCATTGGACTAAGATAGATTACAGAAATATTAAAAAAGGATTATTACCAAATATTGCAAACAAAGCAGGACAAATTGCAGAATACTACAATAAAAAAACAACTAATTTAGAATCTGATGTTGATTTATTGGCAATGGGGTTGACTGGGTTTAGACCACGGGCTTATTTAAACTCATTGGATGATGTCAGTCAGGTTAATTTTTATACTAGTTTTATTAGTAATAAAGGAACCAAAGTAAGTGCAGATTCATTTAGAAATGTCAAATTTGATAAGAAGATTACCGACTATACGGTATTTGAGAATTGGGCAATTCGGGAAGCAACATTCGGTAATAGTGGAAACAAATCTTACATTGAGTTGGAGTTAGATAGTAGTAAATTACAAAACAACCCATCCGTAGTAGAAATTATAAATGACAGTGATACAAAGGTAGACTCTCATCAATTAATTAAAATAGGCGATGTGTATAACCAAAGTGAAATACATGTAAGCAAACATGTATTTCCTGTTCGAACAAATGGTTCAACTGAAATTGGGTTACCAATTGCAGGGCATGTTCGCACGGATGATGTGGATTTGGCAGTATTCGAAATTACAGATTTGAATGGCGGAGCAGGAGTTCCGTTTATGAACAAATTGTCATCAGGCTCATTAATTTGGGTAGCAAAGGACACAGCGTACGATTGGAACATTTATCGCACCGACATTCAAAGTAATATTAGTAGTATTTTGCCTGTTGATGGGAAAATTGAAATCACATTTTTCCACTCACATGATTTCGTAGTTAATGATAAGATTGTAATTCAAGATATCAGTCTTTTAATTAATGGCGCATACGCCGTTGAGAATATTATTGATTCTAAAGTCATCCGCCTAACAGGAACTATCGAAGATACATTTGTTAACATCACAAGTGATAGTTCAATAACTTCAGATACAGAGTTATATACCACTGACCATAAATTAGGGTTTGTGTATAAGTTAACATCAGTTAGGTTACCAAACAACAATGCTTTATTAGGCAAGTACATTGACCGAATGCCAATGGGTGCTCGTGTATGGGTGGATGTGAATGATAATAACAAGCATGCCGTTTATCAAAAATATGACGTAACCGGCAATATCACCATGGATACTGGTTTAGTTACGTCTGATAATGACGTGTATACGGCAGACGGTAATGGTGCATGGGGGTTACTGCATGAAGAACAAGATACAGTTGACGTTGGGTTAATTAATAAAGTGTTATTTTATGATAAAGATACTAATAAAACAGTTCAGCATGTAGACTACCTCGACCCAATCAATGGCAAGATACTTGGTGCGGCTGCTGAAAATATTAATTTTATTGGAGCGACTGACCCAGCATCATACAATCAAGGTATCGATATTACGGGAATTATATGGGGAGATGAGCGTGTAGGCGAAGTGTGGTGGGATACATTTAATATTAGATACATTGATTATAATCAAACAGATTTAACATATGCAAGTAAAAATTGGGCGAATTTATTCCCTGGTAGTACCGTAGATATTAGGCAGTGGGTTAAAAGTTCTGTTCATCCATCACGATATAGCGGACCAGGAACGGTAGTAGATGTTGCCAAATATACAATAATTTCAAATATTGATACGACTAATACCATTATCCAAGACTATTATTTTTGGGTAACTGATTTAAGTGATATTTCATCAAATAAAACGTTGAGTATTAATAATATTAAGCAATATATAGAAGCCCCAATACTAAGTGGAGTGCCTTTTGTTGCATTCTTGAATAATAGTACTGTCGGAATTTATAATTCACGCCAATCTATTACTAATTCAGTATTGCATATTTCGTACAATCGCACCCATAGTGAAAATGCCATTTTTAATGAATATAAGTTGATTAAGGAAAATAGTAAGAATGATTTTCTTAATGACGCTACTTATAAAAAATTACAAGATAGTTTTATTGGTGGCAATGATATAGGATTAGCAGTACCTGATATTAAACTAAGTGTAGCAGAAAGAATAGGAATTAGTTTTAGACCAAGACAGTCAATGTTTGAAAATCGATTTACTGCGTTAAGTGAATATCTGACACAAGTTAACTCTATCTTAAAAAAGAATATCGTAACGACTAATAAAGATTTTTCTTTATTGGAGGCAGAAGAAGCAATGCCAAGTATATCAACAGGTACATGGGACATACAAGTGTCGGATATTGCAGAACTTAATTATCAAAATTTAGATATAGTTGCGATTGGATACAAGTACCTAGTAACTACTGATACGACTAATAGTGGTGGTGGGTGGAGTATTCATGAAGTTGTTACTAGCACAAGTGGTGTAACCTTACAATTAACTAAAATACAAAAGTACAACACAACCCGTGCATGGACATATAGCAATTGGTATGAGAATGATACGGTGGAAACAGTAATACCATATAGGATTGTTTCAGATACGTCTAAGTTATCTACGTTGGTGGTAGATAATGAAACATACGTTAAAGTATCTAGTAATAGTTCCGGAAAGTTCGAACTCTATCAACTACGGGATTCATTTTGGGTGAGAGTTGGGTTAGAAGATGGAACCATACAATTTAATACTTCGTTATGGGGTGGTGCATCAACTCAGGATAATATTACAATTGATTCAAATACATTTACTACAGACTCTATCATCAATACATCTGACACTGGAACGGGTGGTATTGAATTAAGGAATGTTATTAGAGCAATCAATGAACATATCTTGGTTGACGAATTGTTATTGGAAAGAAATAAATTATTGATTTCAATATTTAATTATATATTATCGGAACAAGGAAATATCGATTGGCTTTATAAAACAAGTTTGATTGATGTTGAACATAAAGTGCGTGATTTAGAACAGTACGCAACGTATAAAAAGGATGACCAAGATTTCTTATTAAATTACTTAATCGAGTCAAAACCGTACCATACCAAAATTAAAGAATTTTTATTAAAATATAATGGAACAGAACAATACAATACTGATATGGCGGACTTTGATGTACCTACCCATTATGATGATGCGTTTAAAAAATATGTAAATCCTATTTTAGATTACGACGGGGTTATTTTAACCTCCGACCAAAGTAACTTCAATGATGATGGGGTAGGACTAACAGAACGCGATTATAATATTTGGGAAATATCACCATGGAGTAATTGGTACAATAATAACGCGTTAACCATAAAGGATGTATTCATCGTTAATAGTGGTAGCAATTATACAACCACCCCGACCATAACAGTAACAGGTGGTGGTGCAACCACCCAATCCACAATGACTGCCAGAATTAACAATTCGGGACAAATTATAGATATAGTAATTGATAATGAAGGTGTGGGTTATTTCACTACACCGACGATTACAATTACAGGTGGGAATGGCAATGGTGCTATTATCACTCCGATAATGCAAAATACGTTAGTTAGAAATTTAGTAACTACTATCAAGTACGACAGATATGAGTACGCTCCGTCAATTATTAATTGGGAGAGTAATTCGTTGGTTTCTAGTGATGTTACAACAATCACAGTGGATAATAGCGACACAATCAGAGTTGATTCTGAGGCATCGGTGCACACTGTCGGACAGTTAGTAAGACATAATGATAGTGTATATTCATTTAATGAAACACGAGCATTTGGTACTGAATTCGATATAGATAATTATACTGTTGTTGATTCGAGTACATTGAGCGGTGTTGATAGAACTATGGGATTTTACAATCCAAGTGCCAACAACTATGGATTGAATCTTCCGTTATTAGTACATGGAATTGATTACCCAGGAGTAGAGGTCAAAGATTTAGACTTTAATAATAGTGCAGGGTTCTCAGTACTACCATTTGACACAACCCCATTTGATGTGATTACGGTGTTGGCGGATGGAAGTTCATCGGGGGTTGTTGACACAGAGTACAGTAGTGTATTTAATGACATGTATTTGGGAACTCAGCCTAGTGACATTAATGCAGATGGTGGTGAATTTATCGATGTTTATAGTAGCCATTCACCAGAGGAGTTAATTCCTGGAAGTATGTTTGACACGTTAAGTATGGTCATCTCCACTCGACCTGGTTTTGATTATGATAATAATGGGCATGCATTCGAAGTACAGTACGAGTTATTTGAATATACACCAAGCACAACTGAATTTAACTTCAATAACATAGTCGAGTATCCAATTGCTATTAAAGTAGTCAATACAACCGATGGATTGGCATTAAATGAAACATTCAACTACACTATTGATTGGGTGAATGGAAATGTTACTGTAATAAGTGGAGCATCAGATAGTGATGTTATCCAAATATTTGTTTATGAAATTGGTGGTGGAAATCAACTGTACAGGAATACATATACTGGTAATGAAATAGGTAATGAAATAACTATTCCTGTTGAATCAAAGAGTATTTACAATATTGTTGTTCATGTAGATGGAGTTGAATTAGTAAGTGGATTTACCGCAACATCAGATGGTAGTATCACTGTTGATTCTATACTAGAAACCGTAGATGCAAACACAATTACAGTAGATGCCGTTTCCACATCTACTGAAAAAACAACAACTATTAATTTTACAAATACATATACCTCGGTGAACTTCGTTGCTATTACGGTATTCGGTTTTGAAAGTGAGCAACATGAACATTGTTATCCTACTACTAAATCATTTACTCCGTTTGGAGCAGATTCTTCACTTTACACCACCGATACCAATGAGATAACTGCAGATAATATATCTACTAGTTTTGAATTAGGGGTAGGTTCAAGTGGAATTGATAAAGCAATTAGTACAAGTGGTAAGAATAGACATAATGCTATTGTAGAACATAATGGGTTGCGGTTGCGGTCACCAGAGGCGGTAAGATACACCGGTGATGCAATAGAAACAAACTTTAAGTTACCTACTTCTGGCAGAATTAAGCACTCGTTAGTATCAAATAGTGAAATTGTAGTATACGTAGATAATATTTTACAAACGTTGAATACAGATTATATTATTGTAGAATTAACTGCTGATACAGACACAATTACAGCGGATACCACAGATGTAACTGTTGATGCTGGGGTAGTAACGGCGGATACAACAAGTACGACAGTAGATACTGATATTATCACATCGGATACAAATACATTGTATCAAGGATTTAAACAAGTTGCATTTATAGGGACAACGCCACTATTGAACACCATAGTAGATGTGTATATAACTACTAATGCAGATTACACTATCGACGGTACAATTCTTAATATTAAAGACAGTATATATGTATCAGCAACTGACAAAATCACAGTTACTACATGGAATGATACTTCACAACTTGATGTATTGACCTCAGTATTTAAAGGACCTACATTAACAACAGAAGTAATTACGGAGTTGTTTGATAGCGCTGGGTTCGATATTGAATTGTTTGATAGCGTTGCATCAGAGGGCAATAATGTTAATCTGTTTGAATTAGGCAGAACGATAACTTCTAATAATAGGTTGTGGGTTACTAGAAATGGGAATATATTATTGGCAGGAAATGATTACGTTGTATCAAATTCTACGTTGTTAATTATCGGAGATTTGTTAAGTCCGAGTGATGAGATTATTGTAACTAGTATCACAGATGATGTTGTTCCTGAAGAATTATCGTTCCGTTTGTTCAAAGATATGAATGGTAGTTCAGCAATGTACAAGGTTAATAATTCAGTAGTACTTACTAAAAAATTGAATATAACAGACGAAGCAGTTTACGTTAATGATGCTAGTATATTGACCACCCCTAATCTAGATATAGGAATATTTGGCATTATTATTATAAACGGTGAAAGAATTACATACAGAGAAGTAAACCTACCAAATAATACAATTAGTGGATTAAGACGAGGAACAGCAGGTACAGCAATCAAGGAACATTCATTGAATGCCATTGTAAATGATGTAAGTATTGGTAATATAGTAACTGGGAGTGTAATTACATCAAGTACATTGGGGTCTGACACAAATACTGTATCTAGTACGTATGATAGTATTTGGTACGGGAGTGGTGACGGTACCCCGAGTAACGGCATCGCGTTACAGGACCAAGTTACCACCCAAGCAAATTTTATTAAAAATTAATGCTAATTAAAATACATAAATAGTGCAATGGATAAAAATAAAGATAAAGATAAAGAAGTTTCAAAAAAACCCAACGAAGCAGGTGCAGTAAGTGTAGAAGGGCATATTAAAGTATTTGACCCAAACACCGAGGAAGTTTTTGTTAATAAAAGAAGTTAAATTATGAGTGAAATAACAAATAGCAATATTAAAGGATTTTTAAAAGTATTTGACCCAAGCACCGAGGAAGTTTTCTTCGAGGGTTCAAACGCGATTCATTTTGAGAATATTTCAGAGGCAATGGCACAGAGTTTATCAAATAAAAATCTAGGATACATTTACCAAATGTCGTTTGGTAATGGAGGCACGAGTGTCGACCCAACTGGAATCATAACATATTTACCTGCCAACTCAACTAGCCAAAATGCGGATTTATACAACGAAACATTCACTAAGGTAGTTGATGACAATTCATTAACAAATACAGATACATCAAGAAACAATTTAACTGTGTTGCATACCCCTGGAAATGTGTATACAGATATTTTAGTCAGTTGCTTGTTGGATTTTAGTGAACCATCAGGTCAACACGCATTTGATAATAGTACGAGTTTAGATGGGGAGTTTGTATTTGATGAGTTAGGATTAAAAACATGGAATGGTAGTGCTACTGATTTACGCTTGATAACACACGTGGTTTTTCACCCAGTACAAAAATCATTAAATAGACAAATACAAATAGATTATACGGTTCGAGTACAGACGTTAACGAACCTTAGCACAACATAGAGGATATTATGGCATACGAAGTTAATTTTACAGATGGAACAGTAGCAAAACTCGTAGAGGATGGGATAAAAGATTCTACGTTTAGTATTACCCTTGTTGGTAAAAATGTTACCACATACGGAGAAGTTTTCGCTGAAAACTTTATTAAATTATTAGAAAATAATGCAAATACAGTTGCTCCAAGTAACCCAATTAAAGGACAACTTTGGTTTAATAGTTCTGCAAGCACAGTAAGTGGAATTTCAACAAAGACGCTTGGTGTTTATAATGGAATTCAGTTTAAACCGTTGGGCGGAGCCAATATCAGTGCGACCGAACCTTCTGGACCATCGATTGGTGATTTATGGTTTGATACAACAAATGACCAATTGAAAGTATACAGTGGCTCAGCATTTATATTGATAGGACCAGCGTATTCAGAAGTGGATGGGGTATCTGGTCCAATTGTGGAAACGGTTATTGATAATGTAGGTGGAAGTCATTTAATTACAAAAATTTACAACTCAGACGTAGCAATTCCCGCCAATTCAGGAGTTGTTGCAACCATAAGTAAGGATGCGTCATTTGCATTGGATGCCGGTAGCCAATTTCCGGGATTCACATCAACTATTAAGCCGGGAATTCAATTATCAAGTACCATTTCAAACGCACAATTTCATGGAGAAGCGACATCATTGAGTGGGTTTAGTAGTTCTGATTTTTTAAGCGCAATTGCAAATGACACTACAAGTGGTACATTAGGAGTAATCAATGATAGTGGGTTAACAGTTGGTGTAGGGAGTGATTTTAACGTATCAGTAAGTGGAAACGATGTAACTATTGCAAACCAAACTGCGACAGGAGATTTAAAATTTAATGTTGATAGTGGAAATGTAATAACCATAGATGATACTACTACAAGAGCATTAGTTAATGCAGACCCAACAGCAACATTGGGGATTGCGACCAAAGGATATGTTGATACAGTAGTTGGTCCAATTACTGGAAACGCAGTATCCACATCGAATGCCTACGCAGATGGGTTAATAACTACGTTAAAAAGTGGTGCAGGCGCAGGATTTGATACATTTTCGGAAGTAGAGACGGAGATTGGAAATATTTCAAGTTCGAGTACATCAGGACTAGCACTTAAAGTTGCCAAGGCGGGCGATACGATGACAGGGGCATTGATTTTAAATGCCGACCCTACTGTTGCGTTACACGCAGCGACCAAAGGATATGTTGATACACAAGTGTCGTCAGTTACACCAGGCTCAACAACAAATGGATATGGTACTAGAACTGTTAGCACTGGAGCACCAAGTGGGGGCGCCAATGGTGATATTCATTACAGATACTAAATTATGTCACTGAATATTAAATATTCCGGTAGTTGGAGAGAAGCCACAGAAGTCCATATCAAAGACGGTGGTAGTTGGCAACAGTGTAAGGAAGTTTATATAAAAAAGGATGGTACATGGGAACATGTTCTGTATTCATTGTCCACAAACACAATCGCATCAACTGGTACGGGTACGATTACTGTCCCTAAAGGTGCTTTTAGAGCAGTAATAACAATTATTGGTGCTGATGGGGGCACTGGCGGAGGTGACGGCGGGCATGGAGGCACATCGGGCGGTAATGGAGCATCTCTTACTGCAACCGTGAATGTCGACCCATTCACTACACTAAGTTATAACATAGGAACTATCGGTGGTAATGGACAAGGACATGCATCATCGGCATCAGGCGGTTCCGGAGGGAATGGATATGCTTCTGGTGGCGGTGGCGGAACTGCAGGTGGAACTGGTTCGTCAGGTGGCGGTGGCGGTGGCGGTGGCGCCACTTCAATAGTATCATCTGACGGTACGGTTATAATGGTTGCAGGTGGCGGTGGCGGTGGCGGTGGTCGTGGTAATAGGGCACAGTTATCGGCTAGTGACAGAAATGGAAAAGATAGTACGAAAATTATTAGTGATATTGGTTTAATCGGAGCATCCAATGGAGGCAATGGTGTCAATTGTGGCACATCGGATGGTGGTGCAGGCGGTGGAGGCGGTGGAGGTGTTTCGGGCGCATCAAACACCACTAAAAGTTACAACGCTGATAGTTGGGGGTACGCATATTCAACAACTTCCACAAATTTCAGTAGCATATCCGATATGCACGTGGCAAGTAAACGTTCAAGTTCTGCATGTACTGAGGGATATAGTTTTGGTATCACGGGAACTAGTATTTGGGTTGACCATGGGTGTCGCGCAACATTTAACGTTGTGGGTACAGATGGTAGTGCGGGTGCTGGTGGCGCATACCAAGGTTCTTATGATAGTGATGGATATGGTGGTAGCGCCGGAATAAGTTATTACAATTCAGATTTAATATCAGGACAACCATCTTTATCAGCAACCGCATCAGCAATCACTACGTATACCGCACCCACTGCCATAGTGAAGAATGACATTGTATCTACTTGGACAGCACCAGAAGATGGTACTATCACGGTAACGGTATCTGGTAATTCAAATCTTAAACCATCCACAGGTTGCCAATCTACCGGATGTACGACTTGCTCTTCGGGTAATTTTTGGGGGTCATCAACATCATCCTTTGTGCCAACCTCGGGATTTGGCTCCACAGTAAGTGCAGTGGGAGGCAGATTTGAGAATAATAGTTGTGGGGATTGTGGGCATAATGCAGGGGCAGGTGGCACTGGTTGTAACTATGGAACTCAACAATCATTGGGAACATCTAATACAACTACATATTCTGTTAGCGCAGGGGATACAGCAACCGTAACAATAGCAAAATCGTATTATGGAACTGCGGGAAGCGGATACGACGCAGGAGGATACGGCAGTGATTACCCCACGGTAGTGGTGTCTTATACAGTTGGCAATGTTAGTGTCACGTGGTTGCCTGAGTAATTCTGAAAAAAATATCATAAATACATTAAACATATTGGGATAGGGAAATGGCATACGTAATTAATAAAACAAATGGTGGCATATTTGCAACTGTGGCAGATGGTACAATTGACACAACAAGTAGTGTCACAATAGTTGGTAGAAATTACGCAGGTTATGGTGAGTTCTTAGGGGAGAATTTTGTTAAAATTCTCGAGAATAGTTCCAACACATCAGCACCGGGTAGTCCATTAGCAGGACAGTTGTGGTATGATTCTGCAAGTACAGTTCTTAATGTTTATAACGGAACTGAATTCAAACCTATTAGTAGTGTTAAAGTAACAGATTCCGAACCTGCATCTTCATTGACTGCTGGTGATTTATGGTTTGATAGTGGGAGTAATCAATTAAATATTTATAATGGTTCATCATTCACCTTGGTTGGACCACCAACATCAGTGGGCGTTGGAACTTCTGGATTAGAAGTAGTTACGATTACTGATGTTGGTGCAGTTGACCATGTCATTTTAAGATTGTCTATTGAAAATTTAGTGGTTGGTTTTATTAGTGATGACCCAGAATTCACTCCATCTCCTGCAATAGCAGGATTCGCAACAATTAAGCCTGGATTTGGATTAACAACAACTGTAGCAGATGCATCCGTCACACAAGCAGACAATTCTGATAGTTTAGGTGGAGTTTTGGCTTCTGGTTATTTACTTTCAGGAGCAAATGATACTACTAGTGGTACATTAGGAGTGCTAAATGATACCGGATTATCCATTGGTGCAGACAGTGATGCAAATATTAGTGTATCTGGAAGTGACGTAACTATTAAAAATGTAACATCGGATGGTGATTTAATATTATCAGTAAATGACGGTGGAGTTCAAACTCCAGTTATTACCGTGGATGGTGCTACAGGCAAGGCGATTGTTAACGCTGACCCTACTGTGGCGTTGGGAATTGCTACAAAAGCGTACGTTGATTCACAAACAAGTGGCTCGGGTGCATCAGCAGTAGCAAGGGATGGTTCAAACACAATAACAGGCGTTATTACTCCTGCAATTAATAATACAACAGATTTTGGCTCAAATGCATTAAAATTTCAAAATGTGTATGCAACCACATTTAATGGAAATGCATCAACCGCAAATTATGCTGACTTGGCAGAGAGATTTGAATCGGATGAAGTATTGGAAGCAGGTACAGTAGTGGAATTGGGTGGTATTAATGAAATCACAGAAGCAATTGATGAATTAACAGACAATGTATTTGGTGTTATAAGTACAAATGCTGCATATTTAATGAATGCTGGTGTTGGGGCAGATGATACCCACCCACCAGTTGCAATGAATGGAAGAGTTCCAGTTAAGGTAATTGGAAAGGTAAAAAAGGGAGATAGACTAGTATCAGCAGGAAATGGCTACGCAAGGTCAGCAACTGACACGGAAGTTACTGCATTTAATGTTATTGGTAGATCATTAGAAAATAAAACAACGAACGGCACAGGCACAGTAGAGGCAATAGTGAAAGTCAATTAAGACTTAGCGCCAATAATACATTGACGTGTTCAATAGAAATCGAAGATTTCATGGAACGAATGTTCCATTTTAACTAAACTATAAGGAAAAAATAACATGGCTTATACAGCAGGAAATACAATACTAGACGACCACTATAATGGGTTCAAAACAAGTTTGAATTCAATATGGAGTACAGCATCAGGAAATACTGGTTATGGACAAGGCAGTGCACTAAGCGCAGTGAGCGCAGGTTCTACCGTAACTGCAACACAATGGGAAACATTACTAAGTAGACTTGAAACTATTGGTTCGCATCAAGCAACGACAGGTGTTACTAATGCCACAATCAGTGCAGGTAATACAATTTCTGCAATTACTGATTTGACAACTGACATATCAACTGTTACTACTAACAGAGGAAATCTACACGCACACGGTGCTGATATTACAGCAAGTAGTAACAACACCACAACGTGGAATACACATACTACATTTACAGCAACCGCAAATTTTGCAGATGATACAAGTGCTAAAGAATTTTTTAACTGTGGGGGCATGCTTGGTATTAACTTTACTAATCAAGGCGGCGGTTCTGGTTCAAAAGACATTGGCTGGGGGAATTTAATTTCTGCATTCGGCACAGTGTGGTTAACATCTGCAGGGTCATCTGGTCCAGCAACATCTGTTACATTAGCAGGTACTGCATATCAAGGAACAGACAAAAAAGGTGGTTCAGGTTCAGTAACAACTGAATCAAATACTGGTTTTTTCAACCTAACGGGGGCATATGTAGAAACATTCAAGCAGTACGATTCGACATATTTGTACACAACGAACTATATTACATGCAGATACTTATATAACTCGGGCACAGGGGATATTAGCATTGAAGTAAAATTATTTGATAATGCAAATAGTTCTGGTAACCCAGGCGCAACACAGGACGAGACAATCAACCTTAATATTCAGTGTAACTTGACTATTAGACAACCTAGTACTACATATATTAGTACCAGTTGGGGAACACCTACTGCAAGCGTAAGTTATTCTGATGCATAATTAACCCAAATAGTGTTTTAGGTAAAAAGGGCTTAATTGCCCTTTTTTATTGCATGGTATCTATATAAAATAAGTAGTAATATGAATAATACCGAAAATTTAATACAAACAATAAAAGAACGCTTTGATTATGAATCTGCAAAACAGGTTCTTAAAGAAAAATACGAAGCAAAGATGTTATTTGCTTTGGATGGGGGTATGTGGTGCGCAAACACTGAGTTAATCACAATACTATCCATGTTTACCGATGAAACTATTGTAATAGTCGATACGTACGGTAACCCTTGTAGAGTGAATAGAGAAAACTTATTACATGATGCGAAGGAACGATTTCAAGAGCAGATGAATGCATGGTTACATGAGTACAACGAGGTTAGTCGACAACGATGACTCGTGGTATTTTAATATTTGCATTTAGTAATGAAAAGATTGATTACTTAGAACAAGCAGATTGGATTGCCGACCGTGTCAATACGTACTTAGACTTACCTGTTACTATTATTACAGATGAAAAAAGCATCAATGGTAGGGAGTTTAAACACAACCTTATATTAAGTGATGCCATATCTGGTGGGCAACGAAATTTCAAACATTTAGAAGAAGGTAACATTGCGACATGGTATAACTCGAATAGATTCCAATCATATAACTTATCACCGTATGATGAAACTATTGTAATTGACAGTGATTATGTTGTTAACAGTGACCAATTACTAAGAGTATTTGAATCTAATTACGATGTTCTTTGTCATCGTGATGTATATGACATCACTGGAAGGAATGGGTTTACTCCTTACCACACATTCGGCAAACATAAGTTCCCTCATTATTGGGCAACTGTACTGTTCTTTAGAAAATCAAAACAAGCAGAAGAAATGTTCCAGTTGATGACAATGGTTAAGGATAATTACCGACATTATAGTAACTTATATAAGTTCCGAGAAAACCCAATGCGTAACGACTTTGTTGTTAGTATATCATTGAGTATTTTATATGGTCATAAGTTGGATGCAATACCAACTATACCATGGGCAATGCCTAGTGCTTATGACGATGTTGATTTAGAGCAGTTGGATGATACTAAGTTTAAAATATCTTACTTAAAGATGGTTAATGGAACAAAGAAACCGTTCAAGTCGATTATTAGTGGGACAGACTTCCACTTTATCAATAAGTTTGCATTGAATAAGGTGATACATGCCTAAAGAAGAACGTGGGTACTTAATTGTCGCTGACAATACAAAAGAAACTAATTATGTAGATTGTGCATTAGCACTTGCACGTAGTATTAAATTGCATACCCCTGAAGCGAATATTTGTTTGGTTACTTCTAGTGATGTTACCAATGATGTGTTTGATTATGTTGTTCCATTTCCTTATGGAGACCAAGCACCTGATAGTGATTGGAAGTTAAAGAATGATTGGCAAGTATTTTATGCCAGTCCATTTAGACAAACCATTAAATTAGAAGCAGATATGATTATTCCACATAGTATTGAACATTGGTGGACGATGCTTGAGAAACGTGATGTGGTAATTTCAACAGGTGCAAGAAACTACTTAAACGAACACACGTCTAATAGACATTACCGAAAGATTTTTGACGTAAATAACCTACCCGATGTATATAACGCGATAACATATTGGCGTTTAAGTAAAACAGCACAAGACTTCTTCAATTTAGTTAAAGACATATTTAATAATTGGGACACTGTTAAGAAAACCATTAAAGGTGGCGACACTGACCCTGGAACAACAGATGTAGTGTACGCTATTGCAAGTAAGATAATGGGTGTCGAAAACGTAACGTTACCTAATACATCTTATCCAAGTATGATTCATATGAAGAAGGAAATTAACTTTCTAGAAGATGAAGATTGGTCTAAGGAAATGGTATATGAGTTAAACAAATCACGTATTAGGATTGACACAGTTGAACAAATGTACCCGTTCCATTATCAAGTCAAAGATTTTAGTAAAGTATTAAACAAGCACTATGAGCAATTTTTTTAAAGCAGTAAGTAACATGAAACGTACTGCGAAGGTAGTACCTGAATATATGCTGTACTATAATAAGAAAAATGGAAAACCATTGTTTTATAGTATGGATGTAGTTGATGGTGATTTTATTATTGTCGACAAAGAAGTCTATACTCAAGCAAACTATAGTGTGTATATCAACGACGGTGTACTAGTTACGATGGTATTCAAAGATATTAGTAAGTTAACCCAACATGGAAACGAAACAACATGTTGTGATGATGATATTTCAATAGTTTCGACCAAAGGTACGAATTGGAGTTTAAGAAGTTATGATAATTGATATAGCAGATTTGGATGTAGTTTATTTAAGTTACGATGAGCCACAGAAGGAAGAGTTCTGGGTTAAGATAAAGAACATGGTTCCATGGGCTGTACGTGTAGATGGTGTAGAGGGTAGTGACGCCGCGCACAAGGCTGCCGCTGAAGCAAGTCAAACGGAACGCTTTATATTAATAGATGGTGATAATTTACCTGACCCTGAGTTCTTTAATCTACAACTAGACATTAAAGACGAGCAGTACGACCGTGCAGTATTTAGGTGGAGAGCAAAGAATCATATCAATGGGTTAATGTACGGCAATGGTGGGCTTAGTTGTTGGACTAAAGAGTTCATACAGAATATGCAAACACATGAAAGTAGTGACGGAACTAATGAAACGTGTGTTGAGTTTTGTTTTGACCCACTGTATTGGCCAATGTATGACTGCTACAGTACAACATACCCCAATGGTAGTGCATTCCATGCTTGGCGTGCAGGCTTTAGAGAAGGTGTAAAAATGTGTTTAGACCGTGGTGCAAAGCCTAGTCTAATTGATTTTAAAGATAGTGTACATAAACGTAATATGGACCATTTAAGTATATGGCAGAATGTCGGCGATGATGTAGAGTACGGTAGTTGGGCAATGTTAGGTGCTAGACAAGGAACATATATGACTATGCTCACTGATTGGGATTACACAAAGGTGCAGTGGTTCGATAATCTTAAAGAGATTTGGGAAGGCGTAGACAAAGAATTCGATGTTGATGTGTTCTATGATTATGGTGAGAAATTAAACAATCAATTAGATTTGCCGTCGGTCAGTTTCAGTCCTGAACAAAGTAAATTCTTTAAACAGCACTACATGAGCAATTGGCGCAATATAGGAGCAATAGTTAAAGAGATTGACGTAATTAGAAGAGCAGAGGGATGGTAACTGCAATCACGAGTGATACGAAGATATGGAATGAATCCGAAGTCATAATAGGAATAATATCAGAACTAATGACCTCTGATACTAACCAAATCATAATTGATTTGAATTCGGAAGGTCCATGTTGCGACTCATCGGGGGTTGATAAATTGCTCGATTCAATATCAGAGAAATTTAATGTCGATAAAAAGAGATTTGAAATCGTTACTGCCAATCAATTACCAAGTTCCAAGTATAAGGAAAAGCGGTCAGTCAATTGTATCTTACACGGCGCACTATGTATGTGCAAAAGTTACACACCATCTGATAGTAATCTAAAAAATATATTTGGAATATTTATTGGAAGGTCAAATTGGCAACGTCTTGGATTGGCAAGTTATATTTGGAAAAACTACAATGATATTAGTGATATAACATTTCATTATGATTATATGAGTGATTTTCATGTAAGTAACGTAGGTATAGAAGATTTGATACACCATCATTACCAAGATTTTGATACAGTGTATGAATTTTTAAAAGTATTGCCATTAACGCGAGATGAAGTAGTATATCCTATATTGTGGGAAGATAATGCATATGACTTGGGCAATAGTTATCGTGAAATATTTTGTGAAATCATATGCGAAACCTACTTCAGTGGAAAGACATTCTTTGTAACTGAAAAAACATATAGGTGTATATTAAATAAACGTCCATTTATGATTCAAGGTCCTAAATATTTTTTAAAGAACTTAAGAAAATTAGGATTTAGAACGTTTGGTAAGTGGTGGTGTGAGGGGTATGATTTAGATGAATCTGATGCACGCTACTATACTTTAAAGCAAGGAATAGATTGGGTTGCATCACAAAGTGATGATACTATCGCCCAATGGTACAACGAGATGCAAGAAACACTTAACCACAACTATGATATATTGTGCAATTTAACAAACAATGAGATATTAGATACAGAATTTTATTATGAATAAAGGAGACGAAAGTGGCGATGGGTTTAAGAGTAAATTCTTATCAGATGCAGAATTAGCAAAAGCAAAATTGGATACAGTTAGTCCGAGTTTTTGTTTAGCAAAGTGGAAACAGGTTAGTCTACATTTACCAACAGGATTAAACAACTCTTGCTATCATCCGCCACTACATGAAATACCAATAGAAACACTATCAAGTAATCCGTCTAGTTTACACAATACTTCACAGAAAAAAGAAATACGTAAACTAATGATGCAAGGCAAAAAGCCAGATGAGTGTCAGTACTGTTGGCGTATGGAAAGTAATGGTAATTTAAGCGATAGACATTACCGTTCGGGAGAACCATGGGCATCTAAAGATTTTGATGTCATTGTAAAAAATCCAAGTAAAGACATTACTCCAAGTTATGTTGAAGTAAACTTTAATAATGCGTGTAATTTAAAATGTAGTTATTGCAGTCCACAATTTTCTAGTACATGGATGTCTGAGATAAAGGACTTAGGGGCATACCCAACAAGTACACCACACAACGCATTAGAACATTTTGTTGGTAGTCGTTTACCAATACCACACAGCCAAGAGAACCCATACGTAGATGCATTTTGGGAATGGTGGCCAGAGTTATACAAGGAATTAGAACACTTCCGTATGACAGGTGGCGAACCACTAATGGATAAGAACACGTACAAGGTATTTGATTATGTACTTGAAAATCCTAAGTCTAATTTGCATCTCAACGTTACGAGTAATCTTAGTGTAACTGATGCATTGTGGAACAAGTACCTAGATTATGTTAAATTACTATGCACAGGTAAGATTGAACACTTCATGCAATACGTTAGTGTAGACACGTGGGGCAACCAAGCAGAATACTTGCGTGAGGGATTGGACTTTGATTTACTTTGGAAAAGAGTGCATCAGTTCTTAGAAGAAGTTCCTAGTTATAGTAGTGTTACATTCATCATTACTATGAATAACTTGTCTGTTAGTAACCTAGATAAGTTAATGGAAGGTATTTTAGAGTTACGCAAAACATATAGTAAAGACTTTCAGCGTGTATGGTTTGATACTCCTGTACTAAGAACGCCAAGTTGGCAAAGTATGCAACTATTGCCGGCGCCTTATGTAATGAAGTTAAATAAGTTACGTGATTGGATGAATGATAATTTAGAAACCAAAGATGATTTATATCACGGATTCAAAGATTACGAGGTAAAACGATTGGAACGTGATATTGCATGGGCACAAGAACCATTAAGCGTTAAATACAAACAACAACAACAAGCAGATTTTTATAGATTCTTTAATGAGTCGGATAAACGCCATATGACTAATTTTTTGGAAACTTTTCCTGAAATGTTAGAATGGTGGAACGAGTGTAAGTACTATGGAACATTATAATAATGTAGTGTATTGCGGAGTAACATTCCCAAATAATATATGGGGAATATTAGAAAATAAAGTAATAAACAACATTAAAGGTCAAATTTCAAATGCGTTTCCAATGGATAAAAATTTGTTCATTAATGGAACGTGGTTTGGTCCAAGAATGGACAATGATGTGTTTAATGAAGTCATTGACATGACAGGAAATTTTGATAATGTGTTTTTTCTAACCACTGTTGATCCAACACAAATATCAGTCCCTGAAATTATTCAACTATTTCATCAGTTTGGTAGTCCAACTATATATTTTCTTGGAAACTTTGATCATTCTCCGCATGAATTTAATTTTATTTCGTGGGCAATTACTCAACAGTTTAAAGATTATACCGATGACGAAATCAAATTAACGAATATAAAATATAAATTTATAAATTATAATAGAAAACCCACTTCGCATAGAACAGACTTAGTAACGCGTATTATTGCCAAAAATCTCAATAAACATGCAGTAGTGACATTAGGAGCAAGCAATGACACTGATATGCATGTTTCAATTAAAGAAAAGAATGAGGATTTTGTTGAAACGGGTCATTGGTTTGATTTGGACGATACAAGTAACGATTTTGGAATACCGCATGATCTTCTTAGTTTGGGCGATATGAAGTATTGGAAAGATCATTTCATGAATGTTGTTAGCGAAACTATAGCATCGCCGTATGATCCAATATTCGTAACGGAAAAAACATTTAAGCCTATTATTGGAAAAAGGCCGTTCATTATAAATGGTAATCCACGAACCTATGCATGGTTACGAAAACATGGTTTTAAAACATTTACGCATTATTTTCCATTTAGTGACCTTGAGAGTACTAATGAGAATACAATAGTTTCTAATATTATTAAAGTACTACAATGGATAGACAATGAACCAAATTGTAATTTATTAGACATATATAATGATATGATACCAGCACTTAATCATAATAAGTTACGTTTCTATGAATTTGCAAATGAACAAAATAATAAACTAGAAAATTTATTTTAATATGCACATAGAAGAAAAATTTACACATAATGATAATTTCATTAAAGAAATTTTTAGAGAATGTACAAGCATAGCAACAGGCTGTGACTATTGTTACGGGTATGGTCTTAGAAAGAATTACAAAGTTGAAAGCGACTTAGTGTTATTGGGTGTAATGGATGCGTTCAACATGTTTGAATTTGACGGAAATAATTTACCAGTGGATCAGAATATTCAATTATTGGCACACAAACATCCAAATACGCTGTTTGTTGTGTTTCATCCTTATTACAGTTCAAAGTCGTTTAAATATTCAAAGAATATTAAGTTTGTACATTGGATAAACAATTGTGCTGGGATATATAATTATAGTAGTGTTGAGCCTGTGTTGGATAAGGACGTTAAAGAAATTGGTATATCACTGAACAGACAGATGCGCGAGCACCGATTATTTTTAACAAGTTATTTGTATGGATTACAGTTAGATAAGCATATTAAGATATCAGCCGTGCATTTGGATATTAACAAAAAGGCAGATTTAATGTCGTATGTGCCTTGGGATTTTGACAACAACACTGAATGTAGAGATATTGGAATACGTGGTTACTCACGTATGTACGCAGACATAAACAAATTACACTTGTCTGAGCCTTATAAAATGCTAGAAGGAACAACATCTGTGCCAATAATACACAATGCTAGTAACTTCAATAATACACTACGACATTTGTATCGACATAGTTTAGTTGAACTTGTTACAGAAACACTCTATGACGTTGAAGAAGGCATGTTAACCGAAAAGTATATTAATAGTGTGTATGGGTGTAATTTTCCAATTTTACTAAGTTCCGCAGGAACAGTACAACATCTGCGAAACATGGGCTTTGATATGTTTGATGATGTAGTAGATCACAGTTATGATAATATTACAAATCCGGCGTCTAGATTGGAAGCGGCAGTACAATTAAACATGCATTTATTTACAAATAAAAACGACACTATTAATAAATGGAAGTTACATAAGGAAAGATTTAAAATAAATGCACAGTTTGCAAAAACTAAATTTATTAAATACTTAAAAAATAGAACTTTAAATGAATTCAAACACGCAATTAAATGAACGAGACAGATTTAGATTATAAACACAGAGTACTGGATAGCAAAAGTGCTAGTTTTTGCGGAGCAAAGTGGTACAACGCAACTATATGGTTGGGATCTGGCATGACTACTAGTTGTCATCATCCATTGCCGCACTATGTTCCTGTTGATGATGTGATAGCAAATCCAAAAGCACTACATAACACTGAACAAAAAAAACAAGACCGTTACCAAATGCAATGCGGAGAACGCCCTGCAGGTTGCGAGTACTGTTGGAAAATTGAGGATATTGCTAAGGATAATATTAGCGACAGAGTTTACAAGTCAAAGATTTATAAAGACCATTCGTTACAAAAAGCATTTAAATTAAACCCAAGCGAAGACGTTAACTTAAAGACATTAGAAATTGCATTCGACAGAACATGTCAGTTTGCGTGTAGTTACTGTAACCCTGCATTTAGTACGGAGTGGGTTAAAGATATTAGAAAGAATGGTTCGTACGAAAATTTGATTAGCGATGGTAGGAATCACTTCACACACGAACACGAAACATCACAGCGTTATAAACCAAGCGAAACTAATCCGTATATTGAAGCATTTTTTAAATGGTGGGAAAGTGATTTACAACATACGTTGGATGAACTACGTTTAACAGGTGGAGAACCATTAATGAGTTCGCATACATGGCGTTTATTAGATTGGTTAAAAGAATCTAAATCTAAAGTGCAGTTCGCTATGAATAGCAACTTAGGTCTTGATAACAAAACAATGCACAAGTTGCTTGATACTACCAAAGGAATTAAAAACTTTCACTTGTACACCAGTAACGAAAGTATAGGTAAACAATCAGAATACATTAGGGATGGTTTAAATTGGGAACAGTGGACAAGTAATATGGACTTGTTACTAGAAGAAGGCAATCTTAAAGGGTTGCATGTTATGTGTACAATCAATGCATTATGTTTGGACACATTGCCTGAATTTTTAAGTTGGTGTGTAGACAAAAAAGAAATGTACGGTAAAGACTTCCCTAACTTCACATTAAATATATTAAGGTTTCCTAGTTTTCAAAGTCCACTGGTACTTCCTACTGAAATCAAAACCTTATACAAAAATAATTTGCAGTATTGGCTAGATAATAATGGTCATAAAACATTATTACATGAGCATGAAATTAATCACGTACAGCGTTTAATTGATTATTTGGATGTTGTTAAAACCCCGCATAGTGATACGTTTGAGATGCCTGCATTGTTACATGATTTTAAGAAGTTTTACGAACAGTACGACACTAGACGTGGTAAAAACTTCACAGAAACATTCCCTACATTAACAGAATGGTATAAAACATTATGAATGAAATCAACATCCCAGCGAGTGATGAAAGTACGGTTGATTGTATAGAAATAACAACTATGGTTGGTTGCCCACTAAAATGCACAGTTTGTCCACAAACCCCATTGAAACAAAATTACAAATCAGATATCAAGTACCTATCTTTGGAAAATTTCAAACTTGCTATTAGCACCGTGCCTAAAAATATTTTAATAAACTTCGCAGGTTATTCCGAGCCATTTGCGAATAAAGACGCAATATACATGGTCGAATATGCACTTGAACAGGGGTACGCGGTTGCGCTATATAGTACTCTGTACCGAGTTGACATGGAATTAGCAAAAAAAATAGTAGAATTAAAACGCAGATTTAATAAACATTTTTGTAGAATATACATACATTTAAAGGACGATAGTAATAACATGCCTGGGCTACTTGTTACTCCTAGGTATTTGGATGTGTTGAAATACCTTGACACAAACATCAATGGTATCGTATGCATGACGATGGATGCCAATAACAAACCACACAAAGAAATAAAAGCATTACGTAGTGCAATAGTTGATTGGATATTTCATTCACGCGCAGGAACACTTGAGGAAGATAATGAAATTTTAAATCAACGTAATTTGAAGAATGAGTGGGTTATTGAATGCACAAATAGCAGTGATTTAAAAACAGGCGTGCTTTTGCCAAATGGAGATGTATCACTGTGCTGTATGGATTTTGGATTAAAGCATATTATAGGCAATCTGTATACACAGACATACGATGAAATGCAAAATGGCGAACCATTATCGAGGATAAAAAAATCCAACAACACACCGGGATTTCACACAGATGTTTTATGCAGAACTTGCCCAGAAGCATGTGATAAAACTCCGTGGAATGATAGTGAGGTGTACGACCTTGTTAAACGCATTGACCCAGATAGTTTGGGTCTTGGATAAAGAATATTATTATTATATGAGCAAGTACGAATACGACAGTTGGGAACCAGTAAAGATAGATGTAGAAAATCTATCAATTTCTGAGAAACATTTACTAAAAGACAGTGATACATTTTGTATCTATCCTTGGATACATTTGCATTCGTACCCAACAGGGGAAACATATCCGTGTTGTCATGCAGACATGCAAGTACCTGTTGGCAATAACAAAGAAGATTCGTTAAAGACTATTTGGAATAATCATAACATGCGAGAACTTCGCAACGATCTGTTAATGGGACATCATAACAATATTTGCAATGGTTGCTACGAACAAGAATCTCACGGTTTCTTTAGTGGGCGTAAGAGTGCAAATAAACACCACGGGCATCACATTGCTAAAGCATTAATGACTACGGATGCAGGCACTGTTGGTAAATTTGAAATGACTTATTGGGATATACGTTTTAGTAACTTGTGTAACTTGAGTTGCAGAAGTTGTGGGCATATATTTAGTAGCAGTTGGCATAAAGACCAAGCACACTTAGCAG
>Ga0209141_1000436_pt1 | contig 31967 bp, 23 predicted proteins | sample SaaInlLV_10m_DNA_2_FD_184676 | JGI IMG/M metagenome (GOLD analysis project Ga0209141, IMG submission 184676) | Marine microbial communities from expanding oxygen minimum zones in the Saanich Inlet - Saanich Inlet SI074_LV_150m_DNA (SPAdes) (version 2) | ecosystem: Environmental > Aquatic >... | reverse complement strand
CGAGTACAGTATAGATGGCACCTCTTGGTCAGCAACGGCACCAGCCACAGATACTGCCGGTGCCAATACGGTGCTGGTGCGCCAGACCGATACCGCGGGTAACGTCTCAGATGCAACCACGGCCCGTTTTGTTGTTGATACCACAGCACCAGCTACAGCCATCATCACCTCATCAGACGTGGTGATTAGCCAGACCCCAACGGTCACTGGTACCGCCGAGGTGGGTTCGACAGTCGCACTGACAATCGGTGGTGCAACCTACTCTACAACAGCAACGGATGGTAGCTGGTCAGTAGACCTCGCTACAGCAACCCCGGCCAGTGGCACCTTAACGGCAGCCGATAGCTATTCTGCCTCTGTCGTGGTCACAGATGTGGCCGGTAATGCCGCTTCAGCAGCCGCACAAACCATTGCGGTGAATGCTGATGCCCCTGTGATTACTTCTGCAGCCCTCTCAACCACGGCTGCACCCATAGTCTCTGGTACTGCGGTAGCGGACAGCACGGTTACGGTCATAGTAGCGGGCGCTACCTATACGGTAACGGCGACAGAAGGTACTTGGTCAGTCGATCTCAGTTCTACGACCCCAGACAATGGTACTTTGAGCCTGACGGCAGATGGGAGTGCAGCTAATGCAGTCTCTGTGGAGGCATCCAATGCAGTGGGTGTAAATGTAACCCAACAGCTGATGATCGATAGTGTGGCGCCGACAGCAGTGGTCACACTCTCTGACGCAGCACTGATTGTCGGTGAAACCTCAGATGTGACGATCACTTTCTCAGAGTCTGTTACCGGCTTTACAGCAGCGGATATCACTGCAGGGAATGCTGCAGTTACAGAGCTACGTAGCACAGATGATGGCACAACCTGGAGTGCGCTGTTGACGCCGGCGGCGAATACGGATGCTGTGGCATCCAATACAATTTCAATCGCCGCAGCAAGTTATAGCGACAGCCTTGGAAACAGTGGTGGTGCGGGATCAGCGACCTATTCAGTCGATACCACGACACCAACATTAGAGACAATCAGTAGCTCTATTACCTCTTTTACTGCAGATACCCAAGGTAATATTGATGTTGCAACGTTAACCTTTGACTTTAGTGAGGCACCGACTGGTTTTGAGCTGGCCGATATCACAGGGGAGACAAACGGCACCATCACCGATCTTCGTGCCGATGGCTCAGATGCAACGATCTACTATGCAACCTATACCCCGGATGCTGATGTGGCCAGTCTGAATGAGGCGATTACAGTTTCTGCTTCGGCATTCAGTGATGCAGCAGGGAATAGTGCCGCGGTCACCGCAACTACGTTGAGCCTGACAGGTGATACGCGTACCCCGGAAGCGGGTACGGCACAGGATGGTTACATCTCAGGTGCACTGGTATTCCGTGATACCAATGGTAACGGTGAACTGGATACAGGTGAAGACTCTACAACGACGGATGCCAGTGGTAACTTCCTGTTGGCACCGGGAACGGGTGATCTGATTCTGACAGGCGGTACCGACATCTCTACCGGCCACGCCTATACAGGTACATTAAAAGCACCTGAGGGTTCAACCGTGGTCAATACCATGACCACCCTGGTGGCAGAGCTGGTGGCTGCAGATACAGGCGGAGGGGATGCAGCAACTAAGTTGGCGAGTGCACAAACAGCGCTGAAGACTGCATTCGGGATTACAGAGAATGTAGATTTTACAACCTATGACCCGATTCAGGCGGCGGCAACGGCAGAGGCCGCTGGTTCTACAGATGCTGCAGCTCTGGCGATTGCCAAGACGATGGCACAGGTGAATGTGATCGTGAATACGGTCTCAAAGACGGTTGCAGCAGCAGTCGGTAGTAGTGAAGCAACCGAGCAAGCTGCCAGTCAGTCGATCTTTACCTCGTTGGCCTCAACCATTCAAAGCAGTGGTGCGGCAACAGATCTGACCGACACTACAACACTGGAGTCATTGGCGGCCACAGCGGTTACGGAGGCATCTACCGATGCAGGGCTGGATACGGCCGCGGCCGCAACAGCAGCGGCTAAGGTATCTGCCGTCTCCTCAGCAGTGGCCAGCGTGGTTTCTGCCAGTGTATCTAAAGTTGCAGCACAGACGGATCTCACCGGTATGGTGAAGGCAACGGGGGCTGCAACCGGTACCGTTGCGAGCAAACTGCAGTCGAGTATCGAAAATGAGATTGAGATTGATGCAGCAGATCTGAATAGTAAATTAGATGGATTTATTGCTGCTCAAGAGGTGGGCACCATTGTTCCACCATCTCTGACATTGAGTGAAATTGCTACAGATGGAGTATTGACCGCTGTAGAGGCGGCAACCACATTGACAATTACAGGCACCGCTACCGGTTTGAATGGAGAGACGGTTACCATAATGGTAGGTAGTGACAGCTATTTTGCTACGGTTGCCGATGGCACTTTCTCTGTAACCGTACCATCTGCGGACCTACAGGATCTCAATGAAGGTACGGTTCGTATCACAGCAAATGCCTCTGACGGCAATGGTGCTGCAGCAACCACGGCACGTGATGCCCTGTTTGTGGATACTACCGCCCCAGCAGTGACATCGGGTGCAACAGCAACGGTTAATGAAAACAGTGGTGCAGGGCAGACGGTCTATACGGTTACAACAGATACTGCAGCGATCCTGACACCACTATCGGGTACTGATGCGGCTGCATTTAGCTTAAATGCGGGCACCGGTGAGGTGATTTTGCTTGGTAACCCTGATTTTGAAACCCAGTCGAACTACAGCTTTACCATCAACACTGCGGATACACTGGGGAATACTGGTGCGCAGACCGTCACTCTGGCTGTGAATGATGTCGATGAGACAGGTACGGCACCCGCTGCACCCACCCTAACTGCGACAAATGGTGCAGTTGTAGTCTCCGGCCTAGAAAATGGCGCATCTTGGCAGTTCAGCACAGATGGTGGTACGACCTGGAGTGATGATACCGAGGCCGATGTGGTGGCTGCGAGTGCTGCAAACATAACTCTGCTTCTATCGGGTAATACTCCGGTAGGCAATACTCCGTTCTCTGTTAGCATGGATATTCCGGTTGGTCTCACTGTATCGGGTGGTGTGCTGGGTATGGCTGCAGCAGTAGGCTCAATCACACCAACAGCGACATTAAATAATTCTTCTGTTAATTTAGGTGTCACCCTGACCAATGCAGATCTGGATTCATTGCTCTCTCTTGCTACCTCAACAGGAGCAGGCTCAACAGCCGCATTGGGTATGGAGCTGGCTACCCTGGTCAGTACGATTGCCAATAGTGGTTCAGCCTACGCCAATGGCCTTGACTCACTGCTGAGCAGTGATGGTGTTTATAATCTCACGCTTAGTTCTGACGATCTGGCCTTTAGCATGAATGGAGAGCGTGTTGATACGGTAGAGATGACTGTTCCGGTGGATGCTGATCTCACCTATCCACAGATGTCGACACTGATTTCTGATGGAGTGCAGTTGATTGACTACGATGCTCAAGGTGATGCAATGGCTGCAACACTACAGTCCAGTTATGATGCGGCTTCAGATACCTTGAGCTACGACTTGACTGCAACTGGTCTGGGGTTGAATCGCACTAATCTGGATGCAGTCCTGGACCCTCAAAATAGTGCAGGTCATCAACCAATGCTGAAGTTCCAGTTTGGTGACATTACAGGCACATCAGGTGATGTCAATTTTGAGTTGGCAGGTACCACCGACAGTGGTAGCGCCTTTACAATCGCCTTTGACTTGACGCTGAATGTCTCTAACAACAGCGGTGTCTATACCATTAGTACTCCGGGAGGAACCATTACGCCTACAGCGACCATTGCGGGTAATGCGGTTGATTTGAGTGGCTTTACCTTGAGTAATGCTGACCTGGATCAGTTTATAGTAATGGGCAATGCTGCCAATCAGTCACCGGAGTTGACCCTGAAGCTTGAGAGCCTGTTGAGTCAGTTAGATGGGAACAGCACCATTCAGACTGCGGCCGAACAGCTGCTGGCTCAAAATGGTACTTATACGTTGACCGTAAGTGCGAAAGATGGAACGGATACGGACACGGATCCAGACTTGAGCTTCACCATGGATGGACAACCTGTTACTACGGTTGCGGTGACTCTACCTGTTTCAGATGCATTGAATTACCCGGTAACCCCTCTGTTGGTCGATGATGGAGTGCAGCTGATTGACTATGACGCAACAGGTGATGTGAATGCAGCAACCTTGCAGACCAGCTATAACGGAACTACAGATACACTGAGTATTGACCTTGATAGTGCTGGGTTAGGCTTGAATCGAACCAACCTAGATAGTCTGGCCGATGGAACAGGTGGTACCTCACCCAGTATCAACTTCCATATTGATGGTCTGTTGGTGGATAGCACAGTACAGGTACGTCAATCGATAGATTCCGGTACTACTTATAGTGATGTTGCAACGGTTAGCCTTGAGTTGGATCTCACTAAAACGGACTTTATCTACGGCAGCTAAAGTCTCTATCGGGTGACTGGAAGAGGTATCGTCTTTTCATAGAGGGTACCTCTTCTTTCTTGTTGGATGGTAGATAAGGGAATCGTATAGATGATTCAATACAGTAGAGTTTTATTGGCAGGCCTGTTCTCAGCCGTTGTTTCAACGGAGCTGGTAGCGGTAGAAGTTGACGCAGCCTCATCAGTGAGTGTGGTCCCAGCGGATCATGTAGGAGAGAGTCTGGTCACCTATCTACGTAGCTTTATATCAGACCTGCAGCAGTCTGGTGATCAAGCAGCAGTACAATCCCTGGCAAAACAGGTGGTGGATGCTTCTCGAAATCATCCTGAGTATGATGCTGCACAGGCAAAAATGGATTTCAGTCAAGAGGCAGAGAATGAGGCCTTTGCTGCATACTTCCCTAAAATTTATGGCAACTCCTCTTCTGGCTATAACCGCGAAGATGGTGTAGCAAAAAATGAGACAAAACTAGGGGTGGGGCTCAACCAGTTACTCTACGATTTCGGAGCAACAGCATCGAGAGTAGATGCGGCGAAGTCGGATGCAGAGGTCTCTTCTGCTGAGTTGAAAGCGAAAGGCAATGAACTGATTTATCGTGGCGTCAAAGCCTGGCATGAGCTGTTTCGTACCCAACGTATGGTTGAATTACATCGACTCAATGTAGAGTCGCGCAGAGAGATTGTCGATTTTGTAGCACAGCGTGCTGCATTGGGTGGAAGCTCACAAAGTGATGTGTTGCGTGCTCGTGCACGCTGGGCAGATGCAGAGGCGGGAGTGGCAAAAGCTGAGAGCCAGGTGGAACGTGCCAAGGCATCCTGGATTGAGATTATTAGTACAGAGGCCCCTATAGATGTCGAAATTAACCGTTTTGTGGGAATTGATCACAGCCGTTATGTTGATTTGTCTCAGGTAGCGCATCGTTATGCTACTGTAGAGCGCGCCTATGCTAAACACCAGGTAGCCTCAGATAGAGCCTCCGCTGCTGCTGCAGATAAATTTCCCCGCTTAGAGTTGGACCTGTCGGTCTCTAAGTTGATGGATGATCCGGATGATCTGCCGCAAGATCGTTCAGCACAGATTCAGGTACGTTATGATTTTTATACTGGTGGAGCCAAGAAAGCACGGGCCAGCCAGGCACGAGCACAGGCTGCGCAGGCAGCATCAGATGCTGAAACTGAGCTGAGACAGGCTGAAAAACTGTTACGTCAGGCATTGGCTGATGTTGAGGCTGGTGGCCGCACAGTAACAGCTCGCAGAGAGGCGGCATCGATTGCTGCGGCATCGATGAAGGCGGTTCGTGAACAGTTTGCCTATCGTCGTGGCACCTTACTGGATCTTTTGCGAGTGCAAGAAGACCTCTTTTTTGCGGGGCGAAATCTGATTGATGCGATGGCGGATAGTGCTCTCGCCCACTATCGTTTTCTATATCTCGCCTCGGACCTGGAATCTTATCTTGAGCAGTAAGTAGTCTTAATGTCTGTTCAATCAACCATTGATTCGTTTGAAGAGTCACTGCTCTATGTACTGCGTCTGTTGGGGAGCCCTCTCTCTGCTACAGCACTGCGTTCCAGAGTTGCTAAACTGCCAGGCCCTTGGAGTGCCGAAGATGTTGCCGAAGCAGCTGAGAGCTTAGGGTTTACGGTAGAGGCAGTCACGGGCCGTGTAGATCGTTCCTGGACGCACTTTCCGCTGATTTTTCCATTGAGTGAAAATGATGCGGTGGTCGTGGTCGCTCAACCTGAAGCGGATCAATTTGAACTCTATTGGCCGGGTGAAGACGGAACCTCTCAGGTCTCTGCAATAGAGTTGGAGGCTCTCTGTAGTCATCAGCAACAAGAGAAAAAAGGTCTGCTGATCACCCGTCGTGCACGAGCAACTACCATGAAAGACGGTCCCGTGGGGCGCTATGGGCACTGGTTCTTCGGTCCAATTTTTCAGGCGAAAAAACTCTACCTGCAGGTGGCAATTGCAGCCTTACTGACCAACCTGTTTGCGGTAACCACCTCTATTTTTAGCATGACGGTATATGATCGGGTGATTCCCAATGGTGCGGTAGATACACTCTATGCACTGCTGATTGGGGCAGGAATTATCTTTTTTAGTGATTTCTTGATTCGCTCTCTAAGAGGTTACTTTCTGGATGTTGCGGGTGCCCGGGCCGATATGGTAGTTGGAGATACTCTGTTTGAGCAGATCCTGGATATGCAGATGGGGGCGAAGAAAGGTTCAACTGGCTCTGTGGCCAATATGCTGAAGGAGTTTGAGTCACTGCGGGAATTTCTTACCTCCACCACGCTGGTGACGTTGATTGATATCCCTTTTACTATCATCTTTCTACTGTTGATCTGGACCATTGGTGGGCCGATGGTTTGGGTACCTCTGGCAGTGATTCCCCTGATGCTGGGGGCAGGGTTATTGGTTCAACCACGACTCAGTCGTCTCACAGAAGCGGCCTATGAGGATGGGCAAAATAAACAGAGCGTGCTGGTCGAAACCCTGAACGGCATGGAGACCATCAAGTCTCTCGGGGCGGGAGCCTTAATGCGCCACCGCTGGCAACAGGCGGTATTGCACCAATCGGAGCTGGGTTTGAAGCAGCGGATGTGGTCCTCTTTTGCGACCAATGTGGCCAACCTTTCACAGCAGCTGGTGCAGGTTGGTGTGGTGACGACAGGGTTCTTTCTAGTTGGAGAGGGGCAGATCGGATTTGGAGCCATTATTGCCTCTTCTATATTGGCTGGAAGGGCGATTTCACCGCTTTCACAGCTATCACAACTGCTCAGCCGGATGAATCAGTCACTTTCCAGTTATCGTGCACTGAGTGAATTGATGACGCAGCCACGAGAGCATTCGGAAGATAGAAATTTCATCACCCGCGAGCAATTTAGTGGAAAAATCGAGTTTCGAGATGTCTCATTTACCTATCCAGGCAGTGAGACTAGAACATTGAATAATCTATCCTTTACCATCGAGCCGGGAGAACGGGTCGCTATTCTTGGAAAGATCGGTTCGGGAAAAACTACAGTAGCAAAATTGATGTTGGGTCTCTATCAACCAGATGAGGGAGCTGTGCTGATTGATGGAGTGGATGTGCGTCAAATTGATCCGGCAGACCTACGCAAAGGGGTTGGAGCTGTGCTACAGGATGTTTGGTTGATGAGCGGGTCAATAAGAGAAAATATTGCCTTGGGCGTGGATGCTATTTCAGATGAGGCAGTGCTGAAGGCAGCTCGTATTGCAGGGGTTGAGGATTTTATCAGTCAGCACCCTCATGGATACAGCCTACAGGTTGGTGAACGCGGTGAAGGGCTCTCGGGTGGACAGCGACAGGCGGTCTCTATTGCCCGTGCCATTGTTGCAGAGCCGACTATCTGGCTGTTTGATGAACCAAGCAGTGCCATGGACCAACAGGCAGAAGTGGTGCTTGTAAACCGATTGCAAGAGGCTATTGGTGAAAGAACCTTTGTTACGATTACCCATAAATCATCGATGGTTGCGCTGGCAAGCAAGGTGGTGGTTATCGATCAGGGACGAGCCACCTATGTTGGACCACCTGAAAAGGTACTGGGAGCACGTACATGAGCGAACAGCGATACTCTACTATCGCAGGGGCCGGTCGTTTTACCGAGGTGAAAAAAGCTTCGACGATACTGCTGTTTGTGATCACTTTTGTAGTGGCCATGTTGCTGGTCTGGGCTGCTCTGGCTGAGGTAGAGACGGTGACTCGTGCAGAGGGGAAGGTGGTTCCGTCAGGGCATTTGCAGGTGGTGCAAAGTCTGGAAGGGGGCATCGTTGAACATATCGCGGTACGTGAAGGCGACCTTGTCGAGCAGGGGGCATTGCTAGTGTCGTTGAGTGTGACACAGTTTGATGCAGACTTGGAGGTGAGAAGTCAGCAGCTGAAGGCATCGAAAGCACGGGTGGTTCGTCTGTCAGCGCAGGTGAAAGGAGCTCAACCAGACTTTTCCACATTAAAAGAGGAGTTGGGGGTAGAGTTTGTTGCTAATGAGCAATCGACCTATAATGGCATGGCATTGGAACAACGTTCACAAATTGCGGTGTTGAGTGCTCAGATTCGTCAACGACTGAACGAACTTCAGGAGGCTGAAGTTACCTTGGAGACAACTGGAAAAACGTTGGATATTGCGCGGGAAGAGCGTGAAATTGTTGCACAGATGGTAGAGCGGGGGTTAGAGCCGAAGCTGGAGCTGGTACGGTTGCAGCGAATGATCGCTGATGCCGAAGGTAAGGCGGAGACAGCTGTCGTGGCGATTGAGCGGATTAAATCATCGATTCAGGAGACCCAATCGAGAAAAGAGGCGATGGAGCAGCAGTTTCGTACCGAGGCGGCAAAAGAGCTGTCCTCTGTACAGGCGGAGCTGAGGTCGCTGGAGGAGTCTCTGCCGGCGTTACAAGATAAAGTGGAACGTTCTGGGTTACGAGCACCACTATCGGGCATTGTTAACCGGGTGATGGTCTCTACACTTGGAGGAGTGGTTCGTGCGGGAGACTCCGTAGTGGAAATTGTTCCAGAAGGGGACCAGCTTGTTGTAGAGGCACTGGTTCAGCCCAAGGATATCGCCTTTATACATGTGGGCCATCCGGCCAAGGTTAAGATTAGTGCCTATGACTTCTCACTCTATGGAGCATTGGATGGTACGGTAGCCCGGATCAGTGCGGATGCGGTTCCGGTGGGAGAGCAGGGGCAGCCCTTCTTTAAAGTAAAAATTAAAATGGCATCAATGGTTATTAAAAGTCTGGGTAGAGAGCTGCCCATTACGCCGGGTATGCAGGCGCAAGTAGATATTATTACCGGCAGCAAGACCATTCTAAAATACCTCTCAAAGCCTCTGTTAGGGGTGAAAGAGAACGCATTTAGAGAACGGTAATCAGATTTCCTAGAATGAGAGTATTAGAATTGGGTCGAGATTTTGATGAATGGAGAGTTCATAGGTAGATCCAGCCCCGCATGGGTATTGTTTCGATGATATTGTATGTTCATACGGTAACTCACATAGCCAACTGACAGGGTGATTTGATCAGCTATTGGAATCCTGATGCCAGCCTGAAGGTTGCGGAACTGCAGCCCCCATCGAGAGTTATCGTACTGGAATTGGTGTATCTCACCCGTTAGAGTGATTTGCTCGGAGATTGGAGTAGAAATTCTCAGGCCGATAAACGGTATCGGTAACGTGGCCTGCTTTGATTCATGTTGACCAGAACCCAGGATGGAGAGCGTGGCGGGTAGCAGGTTGATGCCTACTGCAGGTGCAATGGTTGTAGTGAATGGATGGTGGAATTGAAAATCGTGCTCTACCCACAGCTCATTGTTTTTTAATTCATAAGCAATACTCTCGTCACTGGTGAGATTATCCTGAATAGAGCCGCTGGTCCAGAAGCAGCCGAGAATACCTGTACAGCTATATTGTGATGCCTCACCTTGATGGATCCCCCGTATGGTATAGTTTCGGTATCGGATAGAGCCTTTTTTGGGTAGCTGCAGACCCAATTCAACCATCATAGTTTCGCCATGAGATGGTTGGTCATCAAACCATCGACTTTTTGGATTGACTCGTTCTGCGCGGATCATTGCCTGATAGTTGCGAAGTGGTTTTTGAAGGCTGAGAGTGAAAATGAGATCATTCTGTGCTGCATGAACTAAGCTAATGAATGGCTGGAAACAGAGAATCATAATTAGGCTTGAATAGTGTAATAACATGGTGAGATGGTCAGCAAGTAACAAATTAATATCTTAGAGGAATAACAATGTCTACTTTTTATCTTTCTGATTCCATTGAGGATCTTGAGCTGTATTTGTCAGGGTCTGATATTGAGGTTGCCAATCAGTTGATCATGGATAAACTGCAAATTGCTCTGAATGTTCTGGATTACACTCCTGATGAAGCGGTTACGGTTGCGGTAAACGCCGAAAGTACTCAGCTAACGGCAGATTATAACGTAGATCCATCGGCTGACTGGAGTGGTGATGCTAGAGTCGTTATCGATGGAACAGGATTGTCTATTGATTCGACAGATGGTGATTACACAATCTCAAATATAAATGCCCTATTGACCTCATCGGATGCTCCGACAGATTGGGATTCTCCTCTGGCTGAGATGGATCTGGGGCTGCAATTGACGGTAGTCAATGATCGAGCCCAGTCACTGGAACTGAACTCAATTTCTGTTATTGCGGGAGATATGAGTGTGAGTTTTACGGGGCCGATCGTTTGGAATGAATCTGCCGATTCGGTATCGATGGAGAATGCTCGCTTTGAAATCAGTGTTGACTCTGACCCTTCTGACCAAACCGTACTCTCCAGCTTCTATATCGAAGGTGATCTGACTCTGGATTTGGGTGCCGAGAGCCTGACGGGAGTGATTGAGAGGATGGGGGTGACCAATGAGGAGGGGCACCATCTCTATAGTAACGATCTGAATGTCTCACTGACAGAGATCTTTGGGCTGTTATACGACTCAGAACCTGAGTTTATCGATGTCAGGTTCGTCGACCTCTGGAGTAATTCACGAGATGCTGGAGATATTAATGGGGATGGTTGGGATGACCTGTTGGTGTCTGCGGGTAGTTTAGATACAGGGGGACAGTGGGTAAACCAAGAGTACATCCTGTTTGGAACAACAACCGGATGGGGAGGTGAAATCGTTGACCTTTCTACTCTGGGGAGTGTTGAAGGTGTACTACTGGATTTTTCGGCTACAGAGCCACTCTCTTCATATTATGTTGATCCACTAGGGGATATCAATGGGGATGGTTTTGCTGATTTACAGGTCAGAGCCTGGGGTGAGTGGGAGAGTGGTCAATGGAGTAATAAGGAGCTGATACTTTTTGGTCAGAGTGGCAATGGACAGTTGACAACCGATCTATCAACACTGACTGGTGTTGGGATCGAGTTGAATATCAGCGATGAGATCGATCCTTACTTCCGCCCAGTCGGTGATCTGAACGGAGATGGTTACGATGATCTGTGGATCAATCAGGACGATTGGGGAGAGGCTGGCTATCTTCTTTTTGGTAAAGCGGAAGGTTGGGAGAGTGAGATCAATCTCCTTGTACTGAATGGAACAGGGGGTGAGGCTCTTGACTTTTCTATGAATGGCGACACTTACCTGGAAGCATTTGAGGACCTGAATAGAGATGGTGTTGATGACTTGCTCATCGGTTTTTATGGAAATTCAAGCGGCACATCGCAGGAGTATGTTCTGCTGGGAAATAGCGGAGGTTGGGGGGCGGCTATTACTATGGAGGATTTAACAGGGGTTGATACGCTCTTATTATCTCATTTAATTTTCCCTGACCCAGATGATACCCTCTATACCAGTGGTGACGTCACCTTGCCCGAAGGGATCGAGTATGTGGAAGTGCAGGTGAGTAGTGGGCTCATGGTTGAGGGTAACTCACAGGCTAACCGGATGGTTGGGAATAGCGGAGATGATACATTTGATGGAGGGGCAGGTTACGACACCGTAGTGTATGCTGGAAACTATATAGATTATGTGATTTCGACAGATCCGATTGCACGTGCTATTACGGTCTCATCAACCAGTGACGGAACCGATACCCTTACCACTGTTGAAATGCTTGAATTTGCGGATCAATCTGTTTCTGTTGATCTCTTGCTTCCACAAAATTACCTGGCCACAGGGGCAGTAACGATTGCAGGCATTTCTGAGCAGGGGCAGATGCTCACACTAACCAATACACTCAGCGATGAAGATGGCATGGGAACAATGAGTTATCAGTGGCTGGCAGATGGGGTAGATATTGTTGGAGCTACCAACCCCAGTTACATTCTCTCTGAAGATGAAGTTGGAAAGGTGATTTCGGTTGTTGCCAGCTACACCGATGGGAATGGAACTCTTGAGTCGGTTGTCAGTGGTGCAACAGAGACAGTGGTGACCCAATCTGTGGTCAGTAATCCAGTTGGTCAGACGATGGATGAAGATACCCTAAATGGTCTGTTGGCTATTCGAAATGGTCAGGAGTTGGCTCGGTGGAACTTTCCAGAATCGGTTGGTTTTACGGTTGAAGATGCTGCAGGGTTGGGGAGCGGAGTAACATTAAGTTACAGCTTTCTGGATGCAGTACCCGAATATTATAGTGATGGTAGCGAACCAGGGTTAGATTTTCCAGTAGACTTTGGGTTGTTTCAGCAGGATCACCAGGCAGCAGTTGAGACGGTACTGAGCTACTACTCCTCTGTGATTGATGTTGAATTTGTCGAACAGACTACAAATGATGAAGGGCAGCTGACGTTCGGCTTCTCACAACAGAATCCAGGGACGGCTGGTCACGCCTTCTATCCCAATTTCTCTTATAGCTTCAGTCAGACAACTGGAGAGATCAGCTCAACCACTGAGTCCCCTGAATCCGGTGATGTATGGATATTACCCGCTACAGAGTGGGAGGAAGATGACTTTTTGATCGGGGGTGATGGCTACAATACGTTGCTGCATGAGGTTGGTCACGCGCTGGGGTTAAAGCATCCGTTTGAAGGGGGTAACCAGCTTGAGACAGCACTGAACCATACCGGCTATACGGTGATGGCCTATGAGAATGCGCCGAACTCAACAATGGTTGAGGCGCAGGCTATTGATACACCTGTAGAGGGGGGGGTACAGACTAGCTATAATGCTTCTAACTTTACGGTTCAGACCAATACACTCATGGTGGGGGATATCGCAGCATTACAGTACCTTTATGGTGCCAACACCACCTCCAGTAGTGAAGAGGATACTTACAGTTGGGGTGCTAACGAGGCCTTTTTTGAAACCATTTGGGATAGCGGTGGTACGGATACCATTGATTGCAGTAACCAGAGCTATAGCTGTGAGATTGATCTGACTCCTGGCAGCCACAGCTCGATTGCCCTGCGTACAACTCAACAGGAGGTGCTGACTGCATTGGGGTATGAAGATTATTCTGACTGGTTACCAGATTTGGTAGGGTCGACAATTATGGGCGATCTTTATAATGGACGTAACAATCTGGCTATTGCGGAAAATGTATTGATTGAAAACCTGATTGGTGGAGCAGGGGATGACACCATTATCGGAAATAGCGCAGATAACCGGCTGGATGGTGGCGCTGGCAATGATACTGTAATTTATAGTGGTAACTACGCAGACTATAGCTTTAATGAACTGGAATTGGGTAGTGGTTGGTCAATTGCTCGAGTAACAGGCGGTGCTGATGGTGTTACAGACGAGGGTACTGACACACTTTTGGGGATTGAATCACTGCAATTCAGTGACCAGACCGTTGCAGTGGATCAGCTGGTGGCTTCAACCGGTAGTACGGACAGTACAGATAGCATCAGTGGCACAGTAAGCTATTGGGGGGATAGTGCTGCAATGGGTAGTGTCTCCCTTACTCTGATAGAAAGTGGTGAAAGCTCTGGGCAGAGCATCACAACTCAGACAGGTGGGACGTTCTCTTTCAGCGGTGTCGACCTCTCTTCAGGGGCTGTGTTACAGGCAGAAAAAACAGTATTGGATAGTTCAGCCGTCAATCTACAGGATGCAATACTGGTACTGAAACAGATTGTCGGCCTGGAGACGCTGAATAGTTATCAACAGATTGCTGCTGATCTGGATCAGAGTGGCTCTGCAGATCTCAATGATGCGATCGGTATACTCAAACATGTGGTCGGGCTGCCAACCACAGACCCTGAATGGCTCTTTATGGAATCTAGTGAACCCCCGGTAGCAAATGCTGCTGTTTATATCACCGCCAACCAAATGGAGGCGGTTGATCTGGTAGGTGTGTTGAGGGGGGATGTGGATGGTAGTTGGGTTGATGTCGCCTGATAAATACGGTTGCCTGAATGTCTAACTTTGTACTCTCTAACACGTCTGCACAACTAGTTGATTATGTTGATGGTGTTGAATATAGGGCATCATTACCACTTACCTATGACTCCTTGTCTTCCGTCATTCGCTCGAATCTCGGTCTGCATAATACTTCCGGTGTTGAGCTGGATAGAACGAATCTTGTTTATCAGTTTGATGGTGATGCTGAAACGACAGGCATCTCCTCTGTACTTCGGTATCAGTTAACAGCATTGCCGACTTTCTTGTCGTCAGTAGATAGCACAATTTCGTTCCGCATGTTGAGTGGAATAGATGAGATCAAGGAGAGTAACGAAACAGAGGTTTTTCTTGAGCTGGATGTTGTGATTTCAACAGATGCTGAGGGGGTAACTCATATTTATGCAAAGGAGGGGAGCTATACTGGTGCAATTGATTCTCCTTCAGTTGGGACTATTGGCCTTTCTCTATCTTTTTTATCCGGTGATGAGATTGCCATAGTACATGAGTTAAATGGCGAAGCAGTTTTGGATCTGAAGTTTTTTTCATTTTTATCTAAATTAGACCCTTATGCGGAATTTATTAACTTTGGTCTTGAAAGTAATTACCATTTAGAGATAGGTGGTACATTGCCTATCAACACATGGGGTGGTGAAGAGGTAGAGACGATCTCATCGGTTATGCCAATTTCGGTAGATTCCAATCAAGCCCCGCAGTGGAGTGGTGTGATTGCGGATCAAACAATGGATGAAGAGGGGGTTCTCAATCTGGATTTGACTGGGCTTGTTGATGATCCGGAAGGACAGGCTGTTACGATTACGGTGTCTGGGGGGGGGGCAACCGTGACCACGTTGCTAAATGAAACTCAAACTCAGCTGCAACTTACAGCCACAACAGACTATTACACCTCCACACCCTTAGAAATTGCAGTGAAGGCTGAAGATAGTGTGGGCGGGTATACCGTTGAACGCTTTCAACTAACGGTGAATGACCTCAATGATGCCCTATCGGCCATTGCTTTAAGCAATCAAGTCAGTTCGCTTCCAGAGGATCAAGATACCTCCAGCAGGACGCTGGTAGCCAATATCCTGATTACGGATGACTCCGTGGGCAGCAATACCATATCTCTATCTGGGGCAGATGCTTCACTCTTTGAAGTTGAGAGCAGTGAACGTGAGCTCTATCTGAAAAATGGTGTAGTGCTCGATTATGAGACAACAACCGGTTATGAAGTAACGGTTACAGCAGAAGATAGCAGTGTGGCAGGGAGTAGCCCTGTCAGTGTGATCTACGCATTATCTGTTACCGATATGAATGAGGCACCTTCATCGGTTAGTGTTTCACCTGTACTTTCAGCGATGATAGAGAACAGTGATACCGGTAGCCGGATCAAAGTAGCGGATCTGTCTGTGACAGATGATGCGTTGGGTACCCATACGCTGTCAGTAGTTACAGGCGATGACTCAGCACTATTTGAGATTGAGGGGGCTGAACTCTTTCTGAAAGCGGGTGTTTCTCTCGATTTTGAAAGTCAGAATAGTTATACAGTCACCACTTCAGCACAAGATATAACGCTGGGTGACAGTGCTGCTGTCACGGCGGCCTACACCTTAACATTGCAAGATCAGAATGAAGCACCAACAGTTACCTCGGCACCAACGGCAACGGTCATAGATGAAGCAGGAATAGGGACTGTGCTCTATACGGTAACGGCCTCTGACCCAGATGCCGGAGCCAATTTCACCTTCTCTTTGGGAGGAGATGATGGTGAAAGGTTCTCAATCGATTCCGGCTCAGGTGTCATCACAATGGCAGAAATAGTCAATTTTGAGGCTAAGTCAAGTTATGCTATTGAAGTGACCGTAAGTGATGGTTCGTTGTCTGATACTCAACCGCTTGCTGTGACAGTAAGTAATGATGTATTGACCTACTACTGGGGGGAGAGTAACAAGCCGGTTACTGAGGTGGTGCAGAATGGGGCCACCTTTGAAAGAACAACTTCAGCACATGATAGTGATGCAATTAGTTTGACGGATGTGCTGCTCTCGCTCAAGTACTATCTGGGCAAGAGTAGCTTAAGTGAATATGCAGTTGCAGCAGCAGACTATAACGGAGATGAGAGTGTCAATCTCACCGATGTATTACAGATTCTAAAATCCTATCTGGGGAAAACAGAGGCACCACCGGTCTGGCACTTTGTGGACGGTGTTGCAGACTTGCCTGGGGGGGCAGATGTAGTTGGGGTCTTGCGTGGTGATGTCGATGGTTCTTGGGAGTCACCAACGGCTTAGGAGTGGCTTTGCAAGGATTTAGTGCGCCTGTTCTTGCTGCTGTAACTGCCACATCTCAGCGTATCGGTTGTCTGCTTGTAGCAGTTCAGCATGCGTTCCCCGTTCAATAATTTTCCCCTGCTCCATCACCAAAATCTCATCGGCATCGGCAATGGTAGAGAGGCGGTGGGCAATCACCAGTGTTGTGTGCTGAGTGCTGATCTCTCTCAGCGCATCATTGATCATCTTCTCTGCTGCAGAGTCGAGTGAAGAGGTCGCCTCATCAAAGATCATAATCGGTGGGTTCTTGAGAATGGCACGGGCGATGGCGATACGCTGTTTTTCACCGCCAGAGAGTTTCAGCCCCCGTTCCCCAACCGTAGTTTCATAACCTTGAGGGAGGCCGGAGATGAACGCATGGATATTGGCCATTCGGGCAGCCTCTTCAACCTCACTTTGCGGGGTACCGGGTCGGGCATACTCAATGTTGTAACCGATGGTGTGGTTAAACAGCACCGTATCCTGCGGCACGATACCAATCGCCTTGCGCAGACTCTGTTGTGATACATGACCAATATCAGTGCCATTAATGGTAATGGAGCCGGATTGAGGTTCATAGAAGCGGAACAGCAGCCGCGCCAGTGTGGACTTTCCGGAACCACTCTGCCCCACAATGGCCACCTTGTGTCCTGCCGGAACGGTAAATGAGACATCGTGAAGGATGGGACGGTCCGGGTTGTAGGCAAAATCAACATGGTTGAAATGGATCTCACCCCGCCCGGCCTCAAGGGTCGTTGCATCATCACGATCTACAATTTCAGGCTTCTTCTCCAGTAGCTGGAACATCATATCGATATCAGAGAGGGAGTGTTTGATCTGGCTGTAGACCACCCCCAGAAATCCTAACGGGATAAAGAGCTGGAGCAGAAAGGTGTTGACCAGTACCAGATCACCCAGTGTCATCTCGCCATCGACCACTCCTTGCCCTGCCAGTACCATGATGATGGTGACACCGATGGCAATAATGAAGGATTGGACAAAGTTGAGTGCTGACATCGAGGTCTGACTCTTGACGGCAGCCTCCTCCCACTCCCGCATCTGATGATCGTACTGATCCAGCTCATAGCGCTCATTGCCGAAATATTTCACCGTCTCATAGTTAATCAGGCTATCGACGGCCTGACTGCTCGCATTGGAGTCGCGCTGATTCATGGCAACCCGGAACTTCATTCGCCAGTTGGTGATCAAAAAAGTGGTAAAGATATAGACCCCTACAGTGGAGAAGGTGACGATGGCAAACCAGGGGTTGTAGTTGGCGAGGAGAATTACAGCAATCAGGGTCACCTCTACCAGGGTAGGGATAATATTGAACAGCAGCATATTGAACAGCGAGCTGATCGAGCGGGTACCGCGCTCCATATCGCGGGTGATGCCGCCGGTTTTACGATCCAGATGAAACCGTAGTGAAAGGTTGTGAAGATGCTCCACAAAGTGGATCGAAATCTCCCGTACAATACCATGTCGCACCTTGGCAAAGATCCCGTCACGTAGCTCATTGAAGAGTGCGCTCCCCGCGCGCATCAGCCCATACCCCACCAGTAGTCCGAGTGGTAGTACCAGCGCGGCTTCATGGTTCTGGTCAAAGATATCGACAATCTCTTTTAAAATCAGCGGTACAGAGACATTGGCAAACTTGGATAGAATCAGTGATCCAACGGCCAAACCGGCCCGAAAACGGTAATTCCACAGATAGGGGAGTAGTGACTTGATGGTGCGCCAATCTTGTCGACTATCGGAAGGCATACGGGTATTTACATGGTGCATGGTTTTTGAATGGTTACGCCGTTTTCGGGATTCGGTATAATAACTCGAAATAGAGCCGTACTGATGCGGTCATTTCTGTTCTGGCAGGAGTTTTATGAGAAAATCCATAGACTTAATAGGGGATCTCTTACTGGAGCTTGATACGGGTTTGCGGCCCGTAGAGAGAAGAATAAAGTTTAAAAATATAAAGGTTTAACGATATGCCAATTTATGAGTATGGGTGTGATGAGTGTGGTCACCAGATGGAAAAGCTGCAGAAGATGAGCGATAGCCCACTGCTTGATTGCCCTGCTTGTGAAACCCCTTCACTAAAGAAGAGGGTCTCTGCAGCAGGTTTTCGACTCTCGGGTGCCGGCTGGTACGAGAGTGATTTTAAAACCGGATCAAAAAAGAATATGGTAGAAGGCAGTAAAGAGCCTGCGGCTCCGGCCTGTGCCACGGGTGGCTGTGGTGGTTGTGCAGCAGAGTAATCGTTGGAAGGTAGAGTGATCCCTTTCAAGCAACTAAGAATAATTGAAACCAAGGAATAAATATGCGTAGCCACTACTGTGGAGAGTTGAATGAGTCTCTGATAGGACAAGAGATCCAGTTGGCGGGTTGGGTAAATCGTCGTCGTGACCACGGTGGTGTGATCTTTATCGATCTGAGAGACCGGGATGGGCTGGCTCAGCTGGTGTTTGATCCCGACCATGCGGAGTCTTTTGCCATTGCAGAACAGGTGCGCTCTGAATATGTACTGAATATCAATGGGGTGGTGCGTGCCCGCCCGGAGGGGACCATCAACAAAGACCTACCGACCGGTGGTGTTGAGGTGTTGATCAACGATGTTGATGTACTCAATCGTGCCGAGACACCCCCTTTCATGATCGATGATGACAATATGGGTGAAGATATTCGCCTGCGTTATCGCTACATGGATCTACGCCGTCCGATAATGCAGCAGCGTATGCAGTTGCGAGCTGCGGTAACGCGCCATATACGCAGTTACCTGGATGATAATGGTTTTCTCGATATTGAGACCCCGATGTTGACCCGTGCCACCCCTGAGGGGGCGCGCGACTATCTGGTTCCGAGCCGTACCCATGCGGGTGAGTTTTTTGCCTTGCCACAGTCCCCTCAACTGTTTAAACAGCTGTTAATGGTCTCTGGCATGGATCGCTATTACCAGGTTGTGCGCTGTTTCCGTGATGAGGATCTGCGTGCAGATCGCCAGCCTGAATTTACCCAGTTGGATGTAGAGACCTCATTCCTTAATGAGACCCAGATTATGGAGTTGATGGAGCGGATGGTGCGCGAACTCTTCAATGATGTGCTCGACACACAACTGCCGGAGCGCTTCCCGACGATTAGTTATGATGAAGCGATGCTTCGCTATGGTTCAGATCGCCCCGACCTGCGTGTAGAGCTGGAACTGGTGGATGTGGCGGACCTAATGAGCGAAGTGGACTTCAAGGTCTTCTCAGGGCCGGCGAATGACCCACACGGCCGTGTTGCCGCGCTCTGTGTGCCGGATGGCAACAGCCTCTCTCGTAAAGAGATTGATGAATATACCAAGTTTGTAGCGATCTATGGTGCCCGTGGTCTGGCTTATATCAAGGTGAATGATGTCGATGCTGGTCGTGAGGGGATGCAGTCTCCGATTGTGAAGTTCCTGCCGGATGAGACCATTAGTGGAATTCTGGAGCGTACCGGGGCGAAAAGTGGTGACCTCATCTTCTTCGGTGCAGATAAGGCCAAAATTGTGAATGAGGCTCTGGGCGCACTGCGAGTCAAACTAGGTGAAGATCGTGGGCTGATGAGTGATGAGTGGAAACCGGTCTGGGTGGTTGATTTCCCGATGTTTGATTGGGATGAGAAGTCAGAGAGCTGGACCTCAATTCACCATCCGTTCACGGCGCCGAATACAGATCAGCTGGAGTTTTTGGAGAGTGAACCGCACAAAGTCTACTCGCGTGCCTATGACATGGTGTTGAATGGCAGTGAGATCGGTGGTGGCTCAATCCGTATCCATAACCCGGATACTCAGCAACAGGTGTTGAAGGTGTTGGGAATCGACGAAGAGGAGGCACAGGACAAGTTTGGTTTCCTCTTGGATGCACTCAAATATGGCTGCCCTCCGCATGGTGGAATGGCCTTTGGGCTGGATCGGTTAGTGATGTTGATGGCGGGTGCAAGCTCGATCCGTGATGTCATGGCCTTCCCTAAAACACAGTCAGCCAACTGTCTGCTGACCGGAGCGCCCGACCAGGTGAGTGACCGTCAACTGCGTGAACTCAACATCCGTCTGCGTAAGATGCAGAAAGCCGAGAGTGAGTAGAAGTGAGTAGAGGCTGAGCAAAAGAGCGAAGCGTAAGGTTCAGGAACAACACATTTGAAATGGAAGTCGTGATGTCCGGTAGTTCAGTAGCACAACAGTTGAGTGACCCGTTCTCCATTCAGGATAACGAGGAGTGTCAGCAGCGCATTGTTGCGGCCAAAGAGAAGCTGGGTGACCGTTTGGTGATCCTGGGACACCACTATCAGCGCGAAGAGGTGTTTCAGCATGCGGATTTTTCAGGGGATTCCCTCAAACTTTCGCGTCAGGCGGCCAGCTCTAATGCAGAGTATATTGTCTTCTGCGGGGTTCACTTTATGGCAGAGGTGGCGGATATTCTCTCGCGCCCGGATCAGGTCTCAATGATTCCCGACAGGAGTGCCGGTTGTTCTATGGCAGACATGGCAGACCTGCCCAATGTGGAGCGTGCCTGGCAAGAGTTATCATCGGTACTCAATGCCGATGAGACCATAACCCCGGTCACCTACATCAATTCCGCAGCTGACCTTAAAGGGTTTTGTGGACGGCATGGTGGCATTGTCTGTACCTCGACCAATGCGCGTCATGTGCTGGAGTGGTCCTTCCGTCAGCGGGAGAAGGTGCTCTTCTTCCCGGATCAACACCTGGGTCGTAATACCGGTGCAACGATGGGTATCCCGCTGGGTGAGATGGTGGTGTGGGACTATGAGCAACCGATGGGTGGGTTGACTGTTGAAGAGATTCACAAGGCGAAGATCATTCTCTGGAAAGGGTTCTGCTCGGTTCACCAGATGTTCAAGCCGGAACAGATCGACCAGTTTAAGGTACAGTATCCGCAGGCGAAAATTATCTCACACCCGGAATCCTCCTATGAGGTGTGTCAGAAGTCTGATTATGTCGGCTCCACCGAATACATTATCAAGACCATAGCGGATTCAGAAGCGGATACACGTTGGCTGGTGGGGACCGAACTGAATCTGGTCAACCGTCTCCATGAACAGTTCAGGGGAGAGGGAAAGTCGGTACACTTTATGTCACCAACCGTCTGCATGTGCTCCACCATGTTCCGTATTGATCCACCGCATCTGTTGTGGACGCTGGAGAACCTGTTGCAAGGGAATGTAGTCAATCAGATATCGGTACCACAATCAGTGGCGGAACAGGCGAAGTTGGCGCTGGAGCGGATGTTAGAGGTCTCTCCACCTTCATAGTTGATGAAGTAAAGTACTGGTAACGATTCAGAGGTTACGAAAAAGATTAAAGAATTTGATGTTTTACATATTAAGGAAATATTGGGATGGCAGGACACAGTAAATGGCACAACATCCAGCACCGTAAAGGGGCACAGGATGCAAAGCGTGGAAAGATTTTCACCAAACTGATTCGTGAAATCACCGTAGCGGCGAAGATGGGAGGGGGGGATGTTTCGGCCAATCCCCGACTGCGTGCTGCAGTGGATAAGGCGCTTGGATCCAATATGACACGAGACACCATTGAACGCGCAGTCAAACGCGGTAGTGGTGATGTCGATGGAGAGAACTTTGATGAACTGCGTTATGAGGGGTATGGGCCGAATGGGGTTGCAGTCATGGTGGACTGTTTGACCGATAACCGTAACCGTACCGTCTCAGAGGTTCGTCACGCCTTTACCAAACAGGGTGGAAACCTCGGGACCGATGGTTCGGTCTCCTATCTGTTTACTCAGACCGGTGTATTGGTCTACCCGGCTGAGAGCGATGAAGATGCCATTATGGATGCAGCGCTTGAGGCGGGAGCAGAGGATGTGGTCTCTGATGAGGATGGCATGGTTGAAGTGCTGACCAGCGTTGAAGGCTACCTGGACGTAAAACAGGCGATGATCGATGCCGGTTTTGAGCCGGAATCTTCAGAGCTAACACAGCGTGCAGCAACCATGACAGAGATGGATCTGGAAGGTGCTGAGAAGTTGATGAAACTGGTCGACCGTCTGGAGGATCTGGATGATGTACAGAATGTCTATACCAATGCCGATATTTCGGATGATGTAATGGTTGCATTGAGTTAATACGGTTTAATGACCCGCATACTCGGTATTGACCCAGGTTCCCGTACCACTGGATACGGGGTCGTTGAGCTGGAAAAAGGGGAATACCGTTATATCGAGAGTGGGGCGCTGAGGATTCGAGGTGAAACCCTGCCACAACGCCTCCATGCAATCTTCGATAGTGTCAGTGAGGTGCTGGATCGCTGTCAGCCCGATGACTTTGCGATTGAGAATGTCTTTATGCATCGCAATGCAGACTCTGCACTCAAGCTGGGGCAGGCGCGTGGTGCAGCGATCTGTAGCGCAGCCAACCGGGCGGTAACCGTCTACGAATATACCCCGGCAGAGATCAAGAAGGCGGTAGTCGGGCGCGGCAATGCGACCAAAGAGCAGGTACAGATGATGATGCGTGCGTTACTCAAGCTGAGTGGTAACCCACAGGCGGATGAGGCGGATGCCTTGGCCTGTGCTGTCTGTCACGGACATCACAGCAGTAATATTCGAAAACTCGGATTACCACTGAGTGGCAGTAGACGGGGGCGCTGGCGATGATTGGTCGATTGAGCGGAGTATTGGTGGAGCGTAAACCACCGGAGTTACTGGTGGATGTGGGTGGGGTTGGCTATGAGCTGGAGGCCTCAATGTCTACCTTCTATCAACTGCCGACTGTAGGTGAGTCAGTAGTGCTCTTCACCCATATGGTGGTGCGGGAGGATGCTCAGCTGCTCTATGGGTTTGCTACAGAGAGTGAACGACGCATGTTCCGTGCGCTGATCCGGGTACGAGGAGTCGGTGCCAAACTTGCGTTGGCCATCCTCTCCGGCATGAGTGCAGAGGATTTTGTGCGCTCTGTTCAGGATGAAAACATTACCGCATTAGTGCGTTTGCCGGGCGTGGGAAAGAAGACAGCAGAACGTCTGGTGTTAGAGATGAAAGATCGGTTGAAAGAGTGGGATACCTTCTCCTCTAAGGTCGATACAGCTGGAGAGGGTGTCGGGTTGGTGGTTGATGCCCAGGATGAGGCGGTCCATGCGATGATCTCGTTGGGTTATAAACCGCAAGAGGCCTCACGGCTTGTCAGTAGTGTGGAGGAGGCTGGACTCAGCAGTGAAGAGATGATTCGTCGGGCACTGAAACAGAGTGTGCGCTTGTGAGTGATTTGGCACGTACCATCTCACCGGTGACAACCCCGGAAGAGGATCGACTGGATCGGGCGGTACGCCCCAGAGTGCTGGAAGATTATCGGGGGCAACCCAAAGTACGGGAGCAGATGGAGATCTTTATCCAGGCAGCCCGTAACCGCAGCGAGGCGCTTGACCACACGCTGATTTTTGGCCCTCCGGGGTTGGGTAAAACTACACTGGCGCACATTATCGCCAATGAGATGGGGGTCACCATGCGTCAGACCTCAGGTCCGGTATTGGAGCGGCAGGGAGATCTGGCTGCGCTATTGACCAGCCTGGAAGAGAATGACGTACTCTTTGTGGATGAGATTCACCGCCTCAGCCCGGTAGTGGAGGAGGTGCTCTACCCGGCAATGGAAGACTTTCAGCTCGATATTATGATTGGTGATGGGCCTGCTGCCCGTTCTATTAAGCTGGATCTGCCCCCCTTTACCCTGGTCGGCGCAACCACGCGAGCCGGACTGCTCACCTCGCCGTTGAGAGACCGCTTTGGCATTGTGCAGCGTCTCGACTTCTATAATCAGCATGATCTGACACAGATTGTGCTGCGCTCTGCGTCAGTACAAGGGGTCTCCATTGATGAAGTTGGGGCGCAAGAGATTGCAAAGCGCTCCAGAGGCACCCCGCGTATTGCCAATCGCCTGTTGCGCCGGGTGAGAGATTATGCCGAAGTGAAAGGGGATGGGGTCATCTCACAACAGAGTGCGCACCAGGCGCTCGACCTGTTGGATGTCGATACGAAGGGGTTTGATCAGATGGATCGCCGCCTGCTGCTGGCGATGATCGAGAAGTTTGATGGTGGCCCTGTAGGGGTAGATAGCCTGGCCACGGCAATCGGTGAAGAGCGTGGCACCATCGAAGATGTGGTCGAGCCCTATTTGATTCAGCAAGGCTATATGATGCGTACACAGCGGGGGCGTGTCGTAACCCGTAATGCCTACCTCCACTTTGGATTGACACCGCGCCAGCAGGAGTCGCTCAGTGGGGATCTGTTTGAGTGAGTCATAAATTAGCCACTTCTGACTATACCGAAAGCAGAGGGATTGATGCAGAATAGAGGGTTATGAACGCCTCTATTTTTTCACTGCGGATCTACTACGAAGATACAGACTCCGGTGGTGTGGTCTACTATGCCAACTATCTGAAATATATGGAGCGGGCACGAACTGAATGGCTGCGCTCACTGGGTTTTGAACAAGATCGGTTGATTGAAGAGGAGGGGGTGATTTTTGCGGTACGTTCTGTGAACATAGACTACAACGCCCCCGCCCGTTTTAACGATCAACTGGAGGTGGTTACTTCACTGCATAAGGTGGGACGAGCAAGCCTTTCACTGCAGCAAGAGATTCGTCGTCAGGGAGAAGAGCAGTTGCTGTGTGGTGCAACGGTACGCATTGCGAGTCTCGATGCACAGCAGTTTCGTCCTAAACCAATGCCAGACCGACTCTATCAAACGGTAAAAAAATATGACAAATGAACTCTCAATTGCGGCACTGATTTTAGAGGCCAGCTGGGTGGTGCAGGCCATTCTGTTACTGCTGGTTGCGGCCTCGGTATGGTCCTGGAAAGTGATTGTCGATAAACTGCAAGATCTGCAACAGGCGAAGATTGCGGCAGACCGTTTTGAGGATCTGTTCTGGAGCGGGCGCAATTTAACCGAGCTGTTCCAACAGTTCGAGAACTCCAAACCGAAAGGGATGGCAGGCATTTTTGTGTCGGGATTTCGTGAATTTGTCCGTCTCCATAAACGCACAGGGTTAAGTTCAGCCGATGTGGTGGATGGCTCCGGTAGGGCGATGCGGGTCGCGCTTAATCGTGATCTGGATCAGATGGAAGAGAATCTCTCTTTTCTGGCCACTGTAGGCTCCACCAGCCCCTATATCGGTCTGTTCGGAACGGTCTGGGGAATCATGAACTCTTTCAGTGCGATTGGTGCAACCAGTAATGCAACATTGGCGATGGTGGCACCGGGGATATCCGAGGCGCTGGTGGCGACAGCGGTGGGGCTGTTTGCTGCGATTCCGGGGGTGATCTTCTATAACCGTTTCTCTAATGAGATTGAACGGCTTAATAACCGTTATGACATCTTTCTTGAGGAGTTTTCCAGTATCCTGCGTCGGCAATCCAACTACCAGGGGGATGAAGGTGAAGCGGAGAGTGAGACAGTAGAATGAGTCGGCAGCAGCGCTCCCGCAAACGCCCTATCGCCTCGATCAATGTAGTCCCCTATATTGATGTAATGCTGGTGCTGTTGATTATCTTTATGGTGACGGCTCCGTTACTGACGCAGGGGGTGCAGGTTGAACTGCCGCAAACCGATGCGCGGGTTGTTGAAAACAGTAATCAGGAGCCAGTAGTTGTGACAGTTCAGCGAGATGGTCGTCTCTACCTCAATGTTGGGGACCACCCTGAACAAAGTGTTGAACCGCAACAGATTCAGAGACGTGTTTCGCTGTTGATCCAGAAGAACCCGGAGACGCAGGTGCTGGTACGGGGTGATCATCAGGTTCAATATGGGGCGGTGGTATCGGTAATGGCGCTGTTACAGCAGACCGGGTTGCCCAGTGTGGGGTTGGTGACCGATCCGCCAGAGCAGTGATGGGCCATTTTGCAAAGAGTTCGTTGGGTAAAGTTGTGCAGTTGGTGAACCGAAAACTCTCTGCGCTGGGTCTCTCGGTGTTGCTCCATCTGCTCCTGTTCAGCGCTGTACTGCTTGCAGGAATGCCCTCGGTTGAAAAGAAGGTAGAGGTCAAGAGGGTGCCGGTGATTCAGGCTCATGCGGTGGATGGGGCAGAGCTGCGTGCGAGGGCAGAGAAAAAACGTAAAATCAGAGAGCAGGCTGAGCGTAAAGAGCGTGAACGAAAGGCGGCCATCAAAAGAAAAGAAAATGAGAAGAAAAAAGCAGCTGAAGAGAAAAGATTGAAACAGAAAAAAGAGAAGCAGCAGCGCGAAAAACAGGCTAAAGAGAAGAAGGCCAAGAAGGCCAAGAAAGCCAAAGAGAAGAAAGCCAAAGAGAAAAAAGCCAAAGAAAAAAAGGTGCGAGAGAAGAGAGCGAAAGATAAAAAATTAAAAGAGAAGAAGGCTAAAGAGAAGAAGGCTAAAGAGAAAAAGGCCAAAGCGCTAAAAGAAAAAAAGAGGGCAGCCGAACAGAAGAGAGTTAAAGAGAAAAAGCGTCAAGCTGAAAAAGCACAGGCTGAAAAGATAAAAGAGGAGAAGCGGCGCAGGCAACTGCAAGATGAGATTGAACTGGAGGCAGAGTTGGAGGCCGAGACCGCACTGATGCAGTCCAGACAGCAGAATCAGGCCATGCAGCGTCAACTCTCGCAGCTGCGTACATCAATCCGTAGACAGATTGAGAAGGTCTGGAATAAGCCCAGAAGTACTCCTGCAGGGCGTACCTGCAAGGTTAAAGTAAGGTTGCTGCCGGGTGGTGAGGTTGGGGGAGTTACGGTAATGGTGAGTAGTGGTAACCAGCCTTTTGATGCCTCAGTAGAGCAGGCGGTATGGCAGGCCTCTCCCTTTCCCTATCCAGATTCTGTAGAATTGAGAAAAGAGTTAAAAGAGTTGGAGATGACCTTTGTCCATCAGGAGTAAATCGATGTTAAACAGTATTTGGAGAGTGATCGGGTTATTTTCTTCACTACTCTGCCTTTCAGTGGCCTCAGCACTGGAGATCACCATTACCCAGGGCAATGAGTCGGCGCTTCCAATAGCGATTGCCCCCTTTCCGGGTTCAACCATCGTCTCCAATGATCTACGTTTGAGTGGTGAGTTCTTACCCTTAAAAGAGTCTGAGATGATCTCCAATCCAACCCATCAGGCGGAGGTGAACTACACCGATTGGCGCTTGCTGAAAATGCCGACTCTGGTGGTGGGGCGTATAACCACGTCTGCCGGTGGAAAGCGACAGTTGGAGATACAGCTCATCAATGTCTATCAGAAGCGGTTGCTGGCACACTATCGCTTTGCTCTTGGCGCAGGTGGAGCCAAGAAAATGCGAAAAATCGCCCATGCAATCAGCGATCTCCTCTACAAGAAACTAACCGGTATACCGGGAGTCTTCAGTACCCATGTGGCTTATGTCTCTATGGCTAAAAGCAAGGGCCAGTCTCTCTATACGTTAGAGATTGCCGATGCCGATGGTGAAAGTGCGCAGCGACTACTCAGCTCATCCGCACCGCTACTCTCTCCGAGCTGGTCACCGGACGGGCGAAAACTGGCCTATGTCTCATTTGAGAATGAGCGTTCAGAGGTGTGGATTCAAGAAGTCTACAGTGGCAAGCGTACCCGGGTAGCCAACTTCAAGGGTAAGAACAGTGCCCCGGCCTGGTCTCCTGATGGAGAGCAGCTCGCACTTTCACTCTCTAGAGACGGGAACTCTGAAATCTATATCCTCAACCTGAACAAGAAGACAATTCGTCGTTTGACCAAAAATCCATCAGTGGATACGGAACCAGCCTGGACTCCTGATGGTAAAAAGATTACTTTCCTCTCGGATCGCAGTGGTCGCCCTCAGATTTATCAGCAGCAGGTATCGGGTGGGCGAGCTGAGAGAATCACCTTCAAAGGGCGTTATAACACCAGCCCGGACTGGGGGCCGAAGGGAGAGGTATTGACATTTCTGCACGGAGAGTCCGGGAGCTATAGAATCGCGGCAATGGAGGTTGAGAGCGGTGTAATGCGCCTGCTCTCGGATAATCGCCAGGATGAATCCCCCAGTTTTGCCCCAAATGGACGGCTGATCGTGTATGCTACACAGGTAAATGGACGAGGGGTTTTAGAGGTCGCTTCGGTCGATGGAGGAGGGGTGCAGCGGCTCAGTCTGCGAGGAAAAGATGTGAGAGAACCCGCTTGGTCCCCCTATATGAATTAAATATGGGTTAAGTTGTGAAATGAATTTTCAGAGTAATCTGATTTATTTGGTTTAAGTATGGAAAACAATAAGATGAAGTATATTGCAGTAGGGTTGATAGCGGTCATAATGACAGGTTGTAGCAACTTGAATGAGCCACTGGATGACGCGCTTGGAGGAGGTGCCGGTGGAGAAGATGTTCAACAGGTTGAGATAGTCGATGCAACAGAGTTTCAAACAGTCTCTACAGAGGGTGCAGATCAAGGTGAGAGGATCCGTGGGGAGATTGTAGACGGAGGGATGGTGAGCAGCGTTGACAATGGAGTAGGGAACTCTGCAGGGATGGCGATGCTAGGGGCTGATGTTCCGGCACAACGACTCTTCTTCTTCGGTTTTGACAGTAGTGCAGTGAGTCCGGAAGATCTTGCTGTTGTGCAGGGTCATGCGGCCTATTTAATCAATAATCCAGTGATGATGGTGCGACTGGAAGGGCATGCAGATGAGCGCGGATCGAGAGAATATAACCTCTCTCTGGGTGAACGCAGAGCGCAGACTATGAGTGACCTGCTGGTTGCTGAAGGGGTCAATCCGGGGCAGATCGAACTACTGAGCTATGGTGAAGAGAAGCCGCTGGAGGCGGGGCATGAAGAGGCGTTCTGGGCGCAAAACCGTCGTGTTGAGCTGAGCTATCCTCAATAAAAAATATTCCAGATACATTAATATTCTAAGCAAAATAGTATTCTAAATGTTGCGTACACTTCTTCCTCTGTTGTTGGGGGGGCTCTCTTTTGCAGTTGTGGCAGCCCCAACGGTTGAGCAGCGGCTGGAAAAGCTGGAGCGGCAGATGAGCCGCCTGAGTGCGTTGGTGATGGAGGTTCAGTCACTGCGTACAGAGACACAACAAAATTTTGGTTCAGTCGAAGAGCTGTCACATCAGTTTAAGCAGCTTAAAAAGCAGCAGAGCAGGCAGTATCTAGACTTGGACCAACGCCTTGCTCAGCGGGAAGGTGCTGCTGCACCGAAACAGTCAGTGACAGCTAACCCTTCCCCCTCAAGCCCATCATCAGGTGGAGAGGCGGCAGCCTATGAGAAGGCCTTTGCACTGGTGCGTTCCAATCAGGGCAAAGCTGCGCTAAAAGCACTCAATAAACTGATCAAAAAATACCCCAATGGAACCTATACCGGGGATGCTTGGTACTGGATTGGGCGTCTGCACCGGGTTCAAGGCGATGAGAAGGCGGCCGCGCGTGCATTTGCCCAGGCAAAGACCATTCTTGGGGGTATCGTGAAGCGGTTTCCGGGTACACCCAAAGCAGAACGTGCAGCAACCAAGCTGAAAAAAATTGCTCGGTGAGTAAGCAGCAGAAAGAACAACAGCCGCAACAACTCACCCTGACAGAACTCTTCTACTCACTACAGGGGGAGGGGGTAACAACAGGGCAGCCAACGGTCTTTATCCGTTTAACCGGCTGTCCATTGCGCTGCAGTTATTGTGATACCGAGTATGCTTTTCGTGGTGGCACGCGCACATCAATTAGCTCAATTCTTGAACAGGTCAGTGGCTATTCCACACAGTTTGTTACCGTAACCGGTGGAGAGCCTCTCTCACAGAAAGGGATTTATCCGTTGCTGAAACAGCTCTGTGATCAAGGTTATCAGGTCTCACTGGAGACCGGTGGAATGGTTGATATCTCAAAGGTAGATCAGCGGGTCAGCCGGGTGGTGGACCTGAAGACACCGGGTTCGGGGGAGGTTGAAAAAAACCATTGGGAGAATCTCACGCTCTTGACCCCAAAGGATCAACTGAAAGTGGTGATGGTTGACCGTAAAGACTATGAGTGGTTTTTACCCATCCTCAGAAAAGAGAAACTGGATGAGCGTTGTGAAGTACTGCTTTCACCGGTGCAAGGGGTGCTTGAACCGGCGACATTGGCAGGATGGATACTGGAAGACCGGCTCAAGGTCCGTTTTCAGCTCCAGCTGCATAAAGTGCTTTGGGGGGATCAACCGGGGCGATGAGTCAAGTGAGTGAAAAACGGGCTGTTGTGTTGGTCTCTGGTGGTCTTGACTCCTCTACGGTTCTGGCAATGGCAAAAGAGCAGGGGTATCGCTGCTATGCGCTCAGTTTTGACTATGGGCAGCGACATAAGGTAGAGCTGCAAGCGGCAGATCGTATTGCACAACAGATGGGGGCAATTGAACACAAAACAGTACCGATTGATCTGCGGGAAATCGGAGGCTCTGCATTAACCGATAGCACGATTGATGTACCCGAAGAGATGGTAAGTGGAATACCCGTCACCTATGTGCCTGCACGTAATCTGCTCTTTCTCTCCCTCGCGCTGGGGTGGGCCGAGGTGATTGGAGCCTATGACCTCTTTATCGGGGTCAATGCGGTGGACTATTCCGGTTACCCGGACTGTCGACCAGAATTTATTGAATCTTTTGAAAAAACAGCCAATCTGGCGACAAAAGCAGGTGTCGAAGGGGGGGTGTTTGCAGTGCATACCCCTCTCATTAGCCTCTCAAAAGCAGAGATTATCCAGCAAGGTGTGCGGTTGGGGTTGGATTACTCAATGACAGTCTCCTGTTATCAGGCAGATCAGCAGGGGCGGGGATGCGGTGTCTGTGATTCATGTCGATTGCGACGGAGTGGCTTTGAGGATGCAAAAATCTCTGATCCAACCCGATATTTTGGGTGATTTTTCCCCTCTGAGCATGTATTATTCGCACTCTTTTATTTTGGGCCGTTAGCTCAGTTGGTAGAGCACCGGACTTTTAATCCGATGGTCGAGCGTTCAAATCGCTCACGGCCCACCATCTATGCAATAAAAAAGGCTCCGCTAAGCGGAGCCTTTTTTATTGGTGCCATAACTTCACTGAGCTTTAAAGAACGGGGCGGTTTGACCGGTTACTCCGCAACAAGCGTAAAGGCAACTTTACTTATTATCCAATGAGCATTATAATATATATAAATATGCGGAATAGATAATTATGGATATGGCACTAGAACATGGCCCAGACCCCCAAACCACACTGACGAAGGCGTTTATCAATGCCGGTCATGACTTGGGTATGAACCAAACCGATCTTGGCAATATCATCGGGAAGAACCAGTCGTCTATCTCTCGCGGAAAGATCTCTCCACAGAGCAAGGAGGGGGAAATTGCACTGCTATTCATTCGTTGCTACCGATCTCTC